>Ga0187893_10002986_pt1 | contig 35539 bp, 34 predicted proteins | sample MA1701074metaG_FD_139574 | JGI IMG/M metagenome (GOLD analysis project Ga0187893, IMG submission 139574) | White microbial mat communities from a basaltic lava cave in the Kipuka Kanohina Cave System on the Island of Hawaii, USA - MA170107-4 metaG ...
CTGCGCTGAGCTCAGCTCCACCGACACCATCTATCCCGGGACCGACCTCGTCCTCCGCTACCGCGTCAAGGAGCCCTGAGCACCTCAGGGACTACTGCGCGTAGGTCAGGAGTCCTGGAATCTACCCGGATGTCCAGTCTGGCGTCAACCGGAGCTAGGGGCATTCCTGTGTTGTCGTTACCCGGCGGGCTGGCCCGGAGCGGGTCATGACCAGCCACCCGTGGCAACGCCCGGAGGCCAGCACCGACCTTTCGGATGCGAGTAGGTCGCGCCGCCGGGCGGGGGCTCGGCGCTCGACGTGCTCGGCCCTGCACACGTGTTCAACACCGGCCTCCTAGGATCCGGAGGTGGGGGTCGACCCGGAGCGCTTCGAGGAGCTGGTGGTCGACGCCCTCGACGGCATACCCGACGAGCTGGCCCGGTGCATGGACAACGTCGCGTTGTTCGTGGCCGACCGGTCCCGCCAACGCGGGCTGCTGGGCCTGTACGAGGGGATCCCGCTCACCGCCCGCGACGCCGGCTACGGCGGGATGGTCGTTCCCGACCGCATCACGATCTACCGCGACGCCATCATCGAGCGCTGCGCCACCGAGGAGGAGGTGGTCGAGCAGGTCCGGATCACGGTCGTGCACGAGGTCGCCCACCACTTCGGGATCGACGACCGACGCCTGCACGAACTGGGCTACGGCTGACGCCGAGCCGCTCCCCTCCCGCGGCGCGGGGCTACGCTCCGGGCGGTGGCGTTCCCCCGCAAGCTGTTGAACGTGGGCGAGGAGTGCGTCCTCGACCTGCGCCCGCACTGGTGGTTCCTGGCCGGGCCGACGTTGGCGCTGGTCGGCTCCATTCTCGTCGGCGTCGCGGTGATCCGCTACGGGGGTGACGGTTCGGCGTGGACCGTCCTGCAGCTCGCCGCGGCCGCCCTCGTGCTGTTCTGCCTCGCGTGGTTCGCGCTGCGCTACCTGCGCTGGGTGACCACGAACTTCGTGGTCACCACCGACCGGCTGATCTACCGCAGCGGCGTGGTGGCCAAGCAGGGCATCGAGATCCCGCTGGAGCGGGTGAACACGGTGTTCTTCAACCAGACGATGTTCGAACGCGTCCTCGGCGCCGGCGACCTGCGGATCGAGTCGGGCGGTGAGACGGGGTCACAGTCCTTCGCCGACATCCGCCGGCCCTCGCTCGTGCAGAACGAGATCTACAAGCAGATGGAGGCGAACGAGAACCGCAAGTTCGACCGCATCGGGATGGGCCACGGCGCGGGCACCCGGGCGGGCGGCGCCTCCATACCCGAGCAGATCGACGCCCTCGACGAGCTTCGTAAGCGCGGCGTCATCTCCGAGCACGAGTTCGCAACCAAGAAGGCCGAGCTGCTCGACCGCATGTGAATGATGCCGGCGACGCCTACAGCAGGCGGTCGTCGCGCACGACTCGTTCCTCGCGGACCACGGTGCCGGAGCCGCCTCGCCCGCGCCAGCTGTCGATGACGAACAGGGCCATCAGCAAGCCGATGGTGCCCACCACCATCAGGATCACGCCGACCGTGGAGATGTCGATCCCAGAGATCTCCTCCTCGACGGCGAACGTCAGGATGGCCCCGACTGCGATCAAGAAGATGCCTACGCCGATACCCATGATGGTCCTCCCTCGTGGTGGGCCTCGACCTACCCCGCGTCTCGTCACACCAAACTCCTCGAGGAGGCTGGTGTCGAACACGTGTGCAGGTCGCCGAGCTGCTCGGCGTCGCGGGCCGGGACGCACCGACGAAGGCGTCGCCTTGCCCGCCGGCGAGGAGGGAGGATGCCGCCGCCGGCGTCGCCAGCCGGCGAGATGGGGGCACGGTCGTTCGGCACCGGCCACCGAGCGTCGTTGACCGTGAAGCGAGCGGTGGGAAGGATGGGCCCGTGCCCGGGCCCCTCGCTGGCTGCCGTGTCGTGGAGATCGCCGGCATCGGGCCGGGCCCGTTCTGCGCCCTGATGCTGGCCGACATGGGCGCGGACGTGGTGAGGGTCGACCGTCCCGACCACGTCGGTCTGGGCGATCCCGTCTCGCCGCCGGTCGACCTGCTCGGTCGGGGCCGCCGGTCGGTGGCCATCGACCTGAAGCACCCCGCCGGCGCCGGGCTCGTTCTGGACCTGGTCGACGGCGCCGATGCCCTCGTCGAAGGGTTCCGCCCCGGCGTGGCCGAGCGCCTCGGCATCGGGCCCGAGCCCTGTCTCGCCCGCAACCCGCGGCTGGTCTACGGGCGCATGACCGGTTGGGGCCAGGATGGCCCCAACGCCGGCGCCGCCGGCCACGACATCAACTACGTGGCGCTGGCCGGCGTGCTGGGCCACATCGGCAGAGCCGGTTCGCCGCCCGCGCCACCGCTCAACCTCGTCGGCGACTTCGGCGGCGGCGGCCTCCTCCTCGCCTTCGGGGTCGTGTGCGCCCTCGTGGAGGGGCAGCGTTCGGGGCGGGGCCAGGTGATCGACGCGGCCATGGTCGACGGGGCCGCCCTGCTCATGACCTTCGTGCACGGCCTGCGGGCGATGGGGCTGTGGGACGATGATCGGGGCACCAACCTGCTCGACAGCGGCGCTCACTTCTACGACGTGTACGAGACCGCCGACCATCGCTTCGTCTCCGTGGGGTCGATCGAACCCCGCTTCTACGCCGAGCTGCTCCGGCTCACCGGGCTCGGCGGCCAGGAGCTGCCCGGCCAACTCGACCGGTCGCGATGGCCGGCGCTCAAGGCGCGCCTCGCCGCGGTGTTCCGCACCAAGTCGCTGACCGAGTGGTGCTCGATCATGGAGGGCACCGATGTCTGCTTCGCTCCGGTCCTGTCGATGGCCGAGGCGCCCGATCACCCCCACAACGTCGCTCGGCACACGTTCGTCGAGGTCGCCGGCGTGGTCCAACCGGCGCCGGCGCCCCGGTTCAGCCGGACCCCGGGCCGGATCGAGCGACCGCCGCCCCACGCCGGCCAGCACACCGACGAGATCGTGGCCGAGCTCGGCATCGACGCCGCCGGGGTGGCCGAGCTGCGCCGGTCGGGCGCCATCGCCTGAGCCGTTCGCACCCCTTCGTGGGAGGACCGGGGCGACCGAGGGCGGGCACGCCGGTAGCGTCGATGGCCCATGGCGACGATGATCTGCTTCCACGCCCATCCCGACGACGAGTGCATCGCCACCGGTGGGGTCATGGCCAAGGCGGCCCACGGCGGGCACCGGGTGGTGCTGGTGGTGGCCACCCGCGGCGAGCAGGGCGAGGTGCCCGACGGGTTCCTCGCCCCCGGCGAGGAGCTGTGGCAGCGGCGGGTCATCGAGACCCGGCATGCGGCCGAGATCCTGGGCGTGAGCCGAGTGGAGTTCCTCGGCTACGTCGACTCCGGCATGGTGGGCACGCCCGAGAACGACCGCGCCGGTTCGTTCTGGACGGCCGACCTCGACGAGGCGGCCGGGCGCCTGGCCGCCATCCTGATCGACGAGGCCGCCGACGTGTTGACCGTGTACGACGACAACGGGGGCTACGGCCATCCCGACCACATCCAGGTGCATCGCGTCGGGGTACGGGCCGCGGCGCTCGCCGGGACACCTCTGGTGTTCCAGGCGACGATCAACCGCGACCACATCCTGCGTGGGATGCGCGACCCGGCCACGCACTCCCCGGAGCTGGCGGCCGAGCTTGCCGCGATCGAGTCCGACCCGACGTTCGGCGTCAGCGAAGCCCGCATCACCGCCGCCGTCGACGTGAGCGCCTTCCTGGACCACAAGCGCCGAGCCATGCGAGCCCACGCCAGCCAGATCTCCGAGCAGTCGTTCTTCCTGACCATGACGCCCGAGGCCTTCGCCCATGGGTTCGGCACCGAGTGGTTCATCCGCGACGGGCAGGGCCCGGGCATCACCGAGACGGAGATCCTGTCGCCGCCCCCTTCGTGATGGGCGAGTGGTCCCACACCGGCTACGCGCAGCGGATCGTGTTCGGTGCCGGGTCGGTCCGGCGCCTCGGCGAGCTGCTCGAGGCCCTCGGCGCCCGCCGCGCCCTGCTGGTCACCACCCGGGGCCGTCTGGCCTCGGCCGACGGCGCGCGGGTCGTCGCGGCCCTCGGCTCCGTCCTGGTGTCGACGTTCGCCGCGGTGGCACCGCACGTGCCCGCCCCCCTGGCCCAGCGTGCGGTCGGCCAGGCCCGGCGCGACCGCGTCGACGCCGTTGTGTCCTTCGGAGGGGGTTCGTGTGCGGACCTCGCCAAGGCGGTGTGTTACTTCGTCGGGCGCGAGGCGGGCCCGCCCGGTGCGTCGGGGGCCGACCAGCCCGCGCTCGGGCACGTGTCGGTGCCCACCACCTACTCCGGCGCCGAGCTCACCCCGTTCTTCGGGATGACCGACCCCGCCACCGGGCGAAAGAGCGGCGCCGGCAGCCCGACCATCGCACCGCGGGCCGCCGTCTACGATCCCGAGCTGACCGTTTCGACCCCGCCGCGGGTCAGCGCCGAGACGGGCATGAACGCGCTGGCCCATTGCGTCGAGATCGTCTACTCGCCCAAGCGCACGCCCGAGTCCGAGGCGCTGGGGCTGGCCGGAGCCGCCCGCATCGTGCGCGCGCTCCCCCTCGTGGTCGAGGACCCCGGTGATGTGGCGGGGCGCGCCTCGATGCTCGAGGGAGCGGTCCTCGCGGGCCGGTGCCTGCAGAACGGCACGATGGGCGTGCACCACGGCCTGGCTCAGCTCCTCGGCGGGCGCACCGGCATGGCCCATGGCCTGGCCAACGCCGTGCTGTTGAGCCACGCGGTGCGGTTCAACGCCGAGGCCGTTCCCGCCGAGGTCCGGCGCCTGGGCGAGGCGATCGGCGCGCCCGACGACCCGGCGGGCGCCATCGACGCGTTGGTGGCCCGGCTCGGTCTGCCCACGCGCCTCGGCGACTGCGGCGTCACCCTCGAGGACCTCGAGATCGTGGCGCAGCTCTCCCGATCGAACGCCAACGTGGCGGCCAACCCCCGCCCGGTGAGCGAGGACGACGCTCGCGCCATACTCGCCGCCGCCTACTGACCGGCGTGGGGACGGTCGACGGGCGGTCCGTCGCTCCCGCGTCGACGGGCGAATGGCTCGCGACGGGCGATGCGTTGTAACACGGTGCCCGTGAGCATCGTCAAGATCAACGCCATCACCGTGCCGGCCGACAGCGGCGACGAGCTGGGCCGGCGGTTCGCGGCCAGGGCCGGAGCCGTCGACGGCCGCGACGGCTTCGAGGGGTTCGAGCTTCTCCGGCCCACCGACGGTCGCACCACCTGGCTGGTGGTCACCCGGTGGCGCGACGAGGAGGCGTTCGACGCCTGGGTGAGCTCGCCGGCCTTCGGCCACGGCCATCGGGGCTCCGGCGGCGGTCCCGCGGCCGGCCCGGGCGGCTCCGAGGCCTCGGGCCACGCGGGTGAGGCTGGCGATCAGGGGGCGGCCGCGGCGCCGCCGCCGGTGGCCATGTCGAGTGAGCTGTGGTCGTTCCAGCCCGCTGGCGGGAGCCCCGCCAAGGCGTGACCCACCCGGACCAATGTGCGCCGCCGGTTCGGGAGTGTCGACCGTCGCGCTGGCCGCTACCACCGTGCGGGAGCTGCACGACGTGGGAGCGTGGGTCGTGATCGCGGGCAACGGCGTGGCCGGAGCCTGGGCGCTCGCCGCCAACTGGCTGGCGTCGTTACGGACCCGAGCGCTGTGGTGGTTCGTCGTGCTGGCCGAGGTGTCGATCTTCGTCCAAGCCGGCCTCGGGGCCGGGATCATGCGCGACGAGAACGTGGAGCCGGCGGAGTTCCACGTGTTCTACGGCTTCGTGGCCATCATCGCCGTCGGGATCCTCTACAGCTACCGATCGACCTCACCCTGGGTGCGCGAGCACAGCTACCTGGTCTACGGCCTGGGCAGCCTGTTCCTGATGGGCCTCGGGATCCGGGCCCTGCTGCTCTGACGAGCGTCAGAGGTGCACGATCGGGCAGGTGAGCGTGCGGGTGATGCCGTCGATCATCTGCACCCGGCTCACCACCATCTTCCCCAGCTCGTCGACGGAGCCGGCCTCCGCCCTGGCGATGACGTCGTAGGGCCCGGTCACGTCGTCGGCCGACACGATCCCGTCGATCCCGTCGACCTCCTCGGCCACCTGAGCAGCCTTGCCGACCTCGGTCTGGATGAGAATGTACGCGCTCACCGCCATGGGCGGCCCCCTCTGCTCGGATGCGCGCCACGATAGTTCCCGTAGCCGCCGGCCGCCCTCCACCGAGCCCAGAGGCGCTTCGGCCGGCCTACTGGGCCAGGCGCTTCTCCAGCTCCAGCAGCTCGTCGCGCAGCTCGGCGGGCAGGCGTTCGCCGAGCGAGGCGTAATGGTCCTCGATGAGGGGCAGCTCGGCCTGCCAGCGCGGCGCATCGACCCGCAGCAGCTCCGCCAGCGTGGGTTCGTCGAGGTCGAGCCCTTCGATGTCGATGGCGCCGGGCTCGGGCACCCGGCCAATCGGGGTGTCGAGCGCGCCGGCGGTGCCGTTGACCCGCTCGACCACCCAGCGCAGCACCCGGCTGTTCTCACCGAAGCCGGGCCACAGGAACGAGCCGTCGTCGCCCTTGCGGAACCAGTTCACCCAGTACAGCTTGGGCCGCAGGTCGGCGTCGGTGGCATTCCCCACCTCCAGCCAGTGGGCGAAGTAGTCGCCCATGTTGTAGCCACAGAAGGGCAGCATGGCGAACGGGTCGAAGCGGAGCTGGCCCACCGTGCCGGCCGCGGCCGCGGTCATCTCCGACGACATGATGGAGCCGAGGAACACCCCGTGGCGCCAGTCGAACGCCTCGGTGACGAGCGGCACGTTGGTGGCGCGGCGCCCGCCGAAGAGGATGGCCGAGATGGGCACACCCTCGGGGTCCTCCCATTCGGGTGCGATCGACGGGCACTGGGCCGCCGGCGCGGTGAAGCGGGCGTTGGGATGAGCGGCGGGGGTGCCCGCGTCGGGGGCCCAGTCCTGGCCGCGCCAGTCCCGCAGGTGGGCCGGCGCGTCGTGGGTGAGGCCTTCCCACCAGACGTCGCCCGCGTCGGTGCGGGCCACGTTGGTGAAGATGCTGTTGGCCCGCAACGTCTCCAGGGCGTTGGCGTTCGTCGTCTTCGAGGTGCCCGGCGCCACGCCGAAGAAGCCGGCCTCGGGGTTGATGGCGTAGAGCCGGCCGTCCTCGCCGAACTTCATCCAGGCGATGTCGTCGCCCACCGTCTCGACCTTCCAACCGGGAAGGGTCGGGACCATCATGGCCATGTTCGTCTTGCCGCAGGCCGAAGGGAAGGCGGCGGCCACGTAGCGCTTCTCGCCGCCGGGCGGGGTGACGCCGAGAATGAGCATGTGCTCGGCCAACCAACCGTCGTCGCGGGCCATCGTCGACGCGATTCGCAGGGCGAAGCACTTCTTGCCCAGGAGGGCGTTGCCGCCGTAGCCCGACCCGTAGGACCAGATCTCGCGGGTCTCGGGGAAGTGCACGATGTACTTGTTGTCGGCGTCGCAGGGCCAGGCCACGTCGGCCTGCCCCTCGCCCAGGGGCGCCCCCACCGAGTGCAGGCAGGGGACGAACTCGCCGTCGTCGCCCAGCACGTCGAGGACGGCCTGGCCCATGCGGGTCATGGTGCGCATGTTTACCGCCACGTAGGGCGAGTCGGTGAGCTCGACGCCGATGTGCGCGATGGGTGAGCCGAGCGGGCCCATGGAGAAGGGCACCACGTACATGGTGCGGCCCTTCATCGACCCGTCGAAAAGACCCCGCAGCGTGGCCTTCATCTCCGCCGGGTCGCGCCAGTTGTTGGTCGGGCCGGCGTCGATCTCGTGCTCGCAGCAGATGAACGTGCGGTCCTCGACGCGGGCCACATCCGCCGGGTCGGACAGGGCGAGGAAGCTGTTGGGCCGCGCCGTGTCGTCCAGGCGTTCGAAGGTGCCGCCCTCGACGAGCAACGCCGCCAGCCGGTCGTACTCCTCGACCGAGCCATCGCACCACTGCACCCGGTCCGGCTGGCACAGGGCGACGGCCTCCTGCACGAAGGCGGCCAGCCTGGGGTTGGCGCTGTGTGCGGTCGGGGCGGCGGGGGACGAGATGCTGGTCACGAGACCTCCGGGACGATGATCGGTGCTCCTGTGGCTGGGTCGAACCCTCGCGTGCCCATGTCGACCTCGGAGCCGATGCGTAGGCTGGCCGCCCGGCCCTGCTCGTCGACGTCGAAGTTGACTCGCTGGCCTTGGCGGAGCATTCGGAAGAGCGAGCCGGCCAGGGCCGACTCGGCGAGGTCGTACTCGCGCAGGTCGGAGTCGCAGAGGATCACGCCGTCACCGGTGCCCGGATCGTAAGACTTGATCACCCCTTGCACGCGCTTCTCCCTGGGACAGCGGACGGGACACGCACAGGGTACCCGCGTCGGCCGACGGGGCGCCGAGCGCACCGAGCTGCCCCGACGGAACCAGCGGGCGGTGCCGCCGCAGGGCGGCACCGGGCCCGTGTCGGCGAGCGCAGCTAGCGGACCGCCTTGTCGATCTTGCCAGCCTTGAGGCATGACGTGCACACGCGGATGCGCTTGACCGAACTGCCGACCCGGGCCCGGACCCGCTGGATGTTCGGGTTCCAGCGCCGCTTGGTCCGGACGTGGGAGTGGCTGATCTGCATCCCGAAGGACGGGTGCTTGCCGCACACCTCACACACAGCGGACACGCGATACCTCGAAGGTCGTGACGGTCGCGCTCGACGACCATCGTTTCAGGAGAATGTGCCAGGACGAACCTGCCCGGAAGAACACCGACGGCCGGCCACGCTACCAGGGGCGGTGCCCGGTCCAGCCACGAGCGCGCCCTACTATGCGCTCGATGCCCGTCGCCGCAGGCCCGCCCGCCGGGCACCAGGCGCTCGATGCGCCGGCGCTGGGCCGGGTGGTGCGGGCCTACCGCGACGCGCTCGAAGCGCACCGCGAGTCGATCAACAGCCTCAACGTGTACCCCGTGCCCGACGGCGACACCGGTACCAACATGGCCCTGACGCTGCAGTCGGTGTGCGCCGAGCTCGACGCCGCGTCGGGCGGCGCCACCGCTGCTCTCGACATGGCCGCGACCTGCGTGGCGATGAGCCACGGCTCGCTCATGGGGGCCAGGGGCAACTCGGGGGTGATCCTCTCCCAGGTGATGCGAGGCCTGGCGGAGGTGTTCCGCGAACACGACGAGGTGGACGGTCCGACCTTGGCGCAGGCGCTGGCGGCGGCGGCCAAGGGCGCCTACGAGGCGGTGATGCGCCCGGTCGAAGGGACGATCCTGACCGTGGTCCGTGAGGCCGCCGAGGCCGCCGAACATCGGGTGGGCACCGAGGGGTCCGCCCTCGTGGAGGTGGCCGAGTCGGCTCGCGCCGCGGCGGCCGAGGCCCTGGCCCGCACCCCCGAGCTGCTCGCCGTGCTGCGGCGCGCCGGCGTGGTCGACGCCGGGGGCGCCGGCTTCGTCCTGCTGCTCGACGCGCTCCTCCACGTCCTCGACGGCCGCCCGGTCCCCGCCGCAGCACCGGTCTCGACGGCCGGCCCGCGGGAGCCCACCGACAGTGGGAGGACAGACGAGGCGACGATGTCCGTCGGGGCCGAGGATCCGCGGGCGTCGGGGCCCCGCTACGAGGTGATGTACTTCCTGGCGGCTCCTGACGAGTCCGTCCCTGCCTTCAAGGACGTCTGGGTCGGGGTGGGTGACTCGATCGTGGTGGTCGGCGGCGACGGCCTGTGGAACTGCCACATCCACACCGACGACATCGGCGCGGCCATCGAGGCCGCGCTCGACTGCGGCCGGCCCCGTGACATCCGGGTCACCGATCTCCTCGAGCAGGTGGAGGAGGAGCGCTGGGTGCGCGACGCGGCCGCCGCCTCGGTCGAGCGACCGGCTCAGGCCGACCAGCCGGTGCGCACCGCGGTGGTGGCGGTGTCCGCGGGAGCGGGGATCGGCAGGATCCTCTACTCGCTCGGCGTGCAGCGCATCGTGCCCGGCGGCCAGTCCATGAACCCCTCCACCGCCCAGCTGCTCGAAGCCGTCGAGGCGGCCCCCGCCGCCGAGGTGGTGATCCTTCCGAACAACACGAACATCGTCGGTGTCGCCGAACAGGTCGGGGCACAGACCGACAAGTCCGTCCGGGTCGTGCCCACCCGGGGCATCACCGAGGGGTTCGCCGCGCTGCTGGCCTACGACCCCGCGCAGGACGTCGAGGCCAACGCCCGGGAGATGGGCGGGGCCGCCGGGTCCGTCGTGGCCGGCGAGGTCACCCGGGCGGTGCGCGACGCGTCGTGCGACGCCGGGCCCATTCGCAAGGGCGACTACATCGGCATCGCCCGCGGGGCGGGCGGTGACGGCCACGACCACGGTGAGGGCATCCGTTCGGTGAGCGCCTCGGCGTCGGGGGCTGCGCTGGGGCTGCTGGCCAGCCTGGTAGCCGAGGACCACGAGGTCGTGACGGTGATCGAGGGCGAGGGTTCGAGCGCGGCCGACACCCGGCGGATCACCGAATGGCTGCACGAGCACCGCCCCCACGTCAGCACCGACGTGCACCGCGGAGGTCAGCCGTTGTACCCGTACCTCTTCGGTGTCGAGTAGTGGGCGCAGGACCAGCGTCGCAGGACCAGCGCGGCGGGACCGGCGTCCCGGGACCGGCGCCCCGGGACCAGTAGCGAGGTCATGGCCCGCCGACTCGACCAACTCGACCGCATACCGGTCAGCGAGCTCAAGGGTGTGGGACCGGCCCGGGCCAAGGCCTTGGCCCGCCTCGAGATCACCACGGTTCTCGACCTGTTGACCTACTACCCGAGGCGCTACCTTGACCGAACGAAGCAGGTGGCCATCGCGGAGCTGCGGGTCGGCGAGGAAGCCACCGTGTTGGTCCGGGTCGTGGCCACGTCGGCCCGGCGCGGCCGGGGCGGCCGGGCGCTGGTGACCTCCGAGGTGACCGACGGGTCGGGTCGTCTGCGTCTCACGTTCTTCAACCAGGCGTGGCGCGAGCGCCAGCTCCGGCCCGACCTCGAAGTCCTCATCTACGGCAGGCTCGAGCTCTTCGCCAACCGCAGGCAGATGACGAACCCGGTGGTCGACCTGATCGGCGACCGGACCGGGCGCATCATCTCGGTGTACCCCCAGTCGGAGAAGGAGCGGGTGATGACGACCGACGTCGCCCGGTGGATGGACGAGGTGCTCGAACGAGCGGGCGAGTTCGTGGACCCGGTGCCTTCCACGGTGCTGGCCCGCTGGGACCTGGCCCCGCGCACCAGCGCGTTCCACGGGATCCACCGTCCGGGCTCCATGCACGAGAAGGAGACGGCCCGTCGCCGGCTGGTGTTCGACGAGCTGTTGCGTATCCAGCTCGCCCTGGTGCTGCGCAAGCTGGCGCTCGAGCGCACGACCAGTGGCATCGGCCACGACACCGACGGCGGGCTCGTGTCGCGTTTCCACGCACGCCTGCCGTTCCCGCTCACCGGCGCCCAGCGCCGGACGATCGCCGAGATCGAAGGGGACCTGGCCGGCCCCCACCCGATGCACCGCCTCCTGCAGGGCGATGTCGGCAGCGGCAAGACCGTGGTGGCGCTCAGCGCGCTCATGGTCGCGGTCCAGGGCGGGCACCAGGGTGCGCTCATGGCCCCCACCGCGGTGCTGGCCGAGCAGCACTACCTGGGGGTGCGGGCCCTGGTCGAGGGGCTGTCGTTGACCGACGGTGGGGTGTCCCTGTTCGGGGAGCGTCCGCTCGGCGTCGAGCTGCTCACCAACCGGACAGGAGTCGCGGAGCGTCGTCGCCTGTTGGCCCGACTCGCAGACGGGACCGTCGACCTGCTCATCGGCACCCATGCGCTGATCCAGGAGGGCATCGAGTTTCGCTCGCTCGGCGTGGTGGTGATCGACGAGCAGCATCGCTTCGGTGTCGAGCAGCGCGACGCGCTGCGCCAGAAGGGGGCCGGCGACGCGGCCCCCGACGTCCTGGTGATGACGGCCACGCCCATCCCTCGTACCGCGGCGATGACGGTGTACGGCGACCTCGACGTCTCGGTGCTCGACGAGATGCCGCCCGGTCGCACGGCGGTGACGACGCGGTGGGAGAAGGTCGCGCCGGGCGAGCTCACGCTCGGTGAGCTGGCCGTGTGGGACCGCGTCCGCTCGGAGGTGGCCGCTGGGCGCCAGGCCTTCGTCGTGTGCCCTCTGATCGAGGAGTCCGACAAGCTCGAGGCGCGCTCGGCGGAGGAGACCTACGAGGCGCTGGCCGGCGACGAGCTGGCCGGGTTGCGACTGGGGCTGCTGCACGGCCGGGTGGGAGCGCTCGACAGGGAGGCGATCATGGCGACGTTCCGGGAGGGAGAGCTCGACGTGTTGGTGGCGACCACGGTCATCGAGGTCGGCGTCGACGTGCCCAACGCCACGGTCATGGTGATCCTCGACGCCGACCGCTTCGGCATCGCCCAGCTCCATCAGCTCCGGGGCCGGGTGGGCCGGGGACCGGAGCGGGCATGGTGCCATCTCGTGGGCGCAGGGGCGACGCCTGAAGCCGAGGCGCGGCTCGCCGCGCTGGTGCGGAGCAACGACGGGTTCGAGCTGGCCGAGATCGACCTCGACCTGCGGGGGGAGGGGACGATCATGGCCGGGCGCCAGAAGGGCCGCAACGACCTCAAGCTGGCATCGCTGCGCCGCGACCGCGAGTGGGTCGAACGGGCCAGGGGCGTGGCCTTCGAGCTGGTGGGGGCCGATCCGTCGCTGGCCGCGCACCCCGACCTGGCCACGGAGATCGAGGCGTTCCTCACCGAGGACGAGCGCGCCTACCTGCTCAAGTCCTGACCCCCGCTCAGCTTCCTACCCGCCCGACGCCCCACGCCCCAAGGAGCGGATTCCGCGACAAGACGTGGGGTCCCAGCCCCACGAGTTGTCGCCGAATGCTCTGAGGGTCGGATTTGCGCTCAGCGGCTGTAATCGGGACCGACGTCGTCGGCCTCGAGCACGAGGTCCCAGCGGTCGAGGCAGTCGACGCAGCGGAAGCTCACGACGTCGCCCTGCGCCCACCCGAGCTCGGGGTCTCGGCTGAGCCGGTGGCAGGTGCCGCCGCAGTCGACGCACACGATCGTCTCGGGCACGGGCACCGCCCGACGGTAACGGGCCGGCGCAGGGACCTCGTCCTAATCTCCCGCCATGGCCGGTGCGGCATGAGCCAGCGAAGCGAGCGGGCCCTCAGCCGGGCCGGGCCCCTGTGATGCGGGTGGTGGCCGGCTCGGCCAGGGGCCGGCGGCTTCTGGCCCCGAAGGGGCGTCAGGTCAGGCCCACCTCGGACCGGGTGCGAGAGGCGGTCTTCAACGCGTTGGGCAGCCTCGGGGTGATCGAGGGTGCAGCCGTGGTCGACCTGTTCGCCGGGAGCGGGGCCCTCGGGATCGAAGCCCTGTCCCGGGGTGCTGCCACCGCCACCTTCGTCGAGGTCGACCCCCGGGCGCTCGACAGCGTGCGCACCAACCTGGCCGCCACCGCGCTCGGCGCTCGGGCCACTGTGGTGACCGCCGACGCCCTGCACTGGCTCGGCGCGGCGACCAGCCGGGCCGGCGTCCGTTTCGACGTCGCGCTGGTCGACCCGCCGTACTCTTTCAGCGCCTGGGACGTGTTGCTCGCGGTGGTGCCGGCCGATCTTGCGGTGGTGGAGTCCGACCGGGCGATCGAACCGGGCGAAGGGTGGGCAGTGCTGAGACGAAAGGCGTATGGCACTACGGTGGTGACGATCATCCGACGCCACCAACCGAGCCCATCTGCCGGCGCACCCGGGCCATCCACATCCGAGCCAACGACACCCGAGCCCGACACATCCGGACACAAGGAGTGACTGCGTGGTTCGCGTGCTCTACCCCGGCTCCTTCGACCCGTTCCACAACGGGCACCGCGAGATCGTGGAGACGGCGGCCTATCTGTTCGACGAGGTCGTGGTGGCCGCGATGTGCAACCCCCAGAAGGGCGAGCCGCTGTTCGACCTGGACGAGCGCCGGGAGATCATCCATGAGTCCATCGCCCATGTCCCCAATGTCCGAGTGACACAGTTTGCCCGCCTCGTGGTCGACCTGGCCAAGGAGATCGACGCCGACTTCATCATCAAGGGCTTGCGGGCCCCTTCGGACTTCGAGAGCGAGATGGCCCAGGCCCAGATGAACCTGGCCGTCTCGGGCGTGCATACCCTGTTCATCCCGACCGCGACGGCGAACTCCTACCTGGCATCGAAGTTCATCCGGGACCTGGTGCGGTTCGGGGGCGACGTCTCGTCGATGGTGTCCGAACCGGTGTCCAAGCGCCTTCAGGAGAAGTACCCGAGATGACCTTCCGCGACGGCGGCGGCGACGACGAGCATGGCCCTTACGAGCGTGGCTACGAGCGCGGCTACGAGCCGCAGGGTGCGGGGAGCCGTGCCGGTGGCAACTCACCGCATCAGCATCCCCAGGCCGAACAGCTCTTTCGCCGCGTCGCCGAGCTGATCGCCGGGGCCCGGCCCATGCCGCTGTCCGCCTCGGTCATGATCAACAAGGACGAGGTCCTGGAGCTGCTGGAGGAGGCGATTGCCCGGCTGCCCGACGAGCTACGCGCCGCTCGCTGGCTGCTCAAGGAGCGCGACGAGTTCCTGGCCAAGGTTCGCCGCGAGGGTGACGACATCCTCGACCAGGCCCGGGCCCGCGCCGAGCGCATGGTGCAACGGACCGAGGTGGTCAAGGCGGCCGACCAGCGGGCTCGCTCCATCGTGGAGACGGCCGACGACGAGTCTCGGCGCCTGCGTCTCGAGTGCGAGGACTACTGCGACCAGAAGCTGGCCAGCTTCGAGATCGTCCTGGAGCGCACGCTCAAGACGGTCGCCGCCGGTCGCTCCAAGCTGCAGGGCAACCCGCTCACCGGCGAGGTTCCCGTGGTGCGTGACGACGAGGCGCCACCGGAGAACGACCAGGGACGGGGCCCGGGCTTCTTCGACCAGGACCAGATCTAGGAGGCAAGGTGCGCCCGCGTCACGTGCAGCGGCCCGGGACCTCGCCCCCCGGGCCGTTGCGGCTCAGCGTGGCGGAGATGATGCGCCGGCCGTGCACCAGGCGGAGGTTCTCGGTGCAGGCCCCGTTGACCGGCCTGGCCGTGAGCTCGGCCGCGGTTCGCGAGGATGCGTCGATCACCGTCGACGTCGTCCTGGAGTCGCTGCCCGAGGGCCTGACCGTGCGGGGCACGGTCCGGGCCGCCTGGCAGGGAGAATGCCGACGGTGCCTGCGCGCGGTTTCGGCGGACATCGTCGTGGAGGTCGCCGAGATATTCGACGCCCGGCCGGTGGAGGGCGAGACCTATCCCATCGACGGCGACCACGTCGACCTCGAGCCCATGGTGCGAGACGCCGTCCTGCTGGCGCTGCCGATGGCGCCCCTGTGCGACGAGGCCTGCCCAGGGCCCGCGCCCGAGCTGTTCCCCCTCGACGCTGCGGACCGTCCGGCCACGAGGGCGGGCGCCGGTGCGGCGCTGGCCGACCCACGCTGGGCCACGCTCGACGACCTGAGGTTCGACTGACCCACCCGTGGGAGCTAGCCTTACCCATTCCCCGCCCCTCCCCGCGGGGCTGTTGCTCATTCGCCAGTGGCCGCGCTGGCAGCACGCGGTCCGATCATGGGCCCGACCGCGGGCCCGTTCGTCAGGAACCATCATGGCCGTCCCCAAGAAGAAGACCTCGAAGGCGAAGAGCCGCAGCCGCCGGGCGTCGGCCTGGACGCTCGGGCCGCCGGCCCGCAGTGTGTGCCCTCGCTGCAACGCGGCCAAGCTTCCCCACGTCGTGTGTGGCAACTGCGGCTGGTACGCCGGTCGCCAGGCCATCGACGTCGAATAGCACCGCGCCCTCGACCGCGCTGCCGACCGAATTGCCCACCCCGTTCGACGACCGGTGCTGCGCCCGTGCTCCCGATCGCGGTTGACGCCATGGGTGGCGACCGGGCGCCGGACGAGATAGTCGCCGGGGCCCGCCGGGCCGCCACCGAGCTCGGCCTGCCCGTCGTCCTGGTCGGGCCACCCGAGCGCCTGGTGGGCTGCGGGCTGGAGGTCCTGGCTGCCTCCCAGGTGATCGCCATGGACGCCGATGCCGGTTCCAGCGTGCGCACGATGAAGGACTCCTCGCTCGTGCGCGCGGCCGAAGCCGTGCGCGACGGACGAGCCTCGGCCATGGTGAGCGCCGGCAACACCGGGGCCACCATGGCAAGCGCCTTGCTGCGCATGGGCCGGATCAAAGGGGTGGCCCGGCCGGCCATCGCCACGGCGATCCCCGTCCCGAACTCCACACCGACCGTTCTGCTCGACGCCGGCGCCAACGCCGAATGCAACGCGGAGTGGTTGGTCCAGTTCGCGCAGATGGGGGCGGTGTTCTGCCGTCACCGGTTCGGTATCGACGAGCCCACCGTGGCGGTGCTGTCCATCGGTGAGGAGCCGACCAAGGGCACCGCACTGGTCAAGGAGGCACACGCGCTGCTGGCCGACGGCCGGGCGCTGGCCGCGGCCGGGGCCCGGTTCGTGGGCAATGTCGAGGGGCGCGACATCATGACCGAGGCTGCCGACGTGATCGTCACCGACGGGTTCACCGGCAACGTGGCGCTCAAGACCCTCGAAGGGGGCCTGCGGGCCCTCGTGGGGGCGTTGCTCGAGGCCTTCGCCTCGAGCGAGCAGGCGCGCGACGCCAGCGAGCGGCTCCGGCCGGCGCTGGCCCCGCTCTACGCCACCTTCGAGCCCGAGGGCATCGGCGGCGCCATGCTCCTTGGAGTCGACGGCGTCTGCATCATCAGCCACGGGTCCTCCTCGTCGACGGCCGTCTTCAACGCCATCCGGGTGGCGGCAGAGGCGGTCGAGGCTGACATGGTCGGGCGCATCCGGTCGGTGGTGGCCGCCGTTTGACCCGTTCGGGGCCGGTGGGTACGCCCCGTTGCGCACAAGCGCACAAGGTAATGCGGCGGTACACTCCCGAACCGTCCAACCGTCCAGTAGGAGTTCAGAGGTGCCCGCCGAGACCCACGTCGAACATGGCCCGCTCGACCGTCAGGCCGTTTTCGAGCTGATCCGTGACCGCCTGGCCGACATCTTGGAAGTCGAGCCATCCACCATCCACGAAGGTGACTCGTTCTTCGACGACCTCGACGCCGACTCCTTGGCGCTCATCGAGCTCGTGGAGGCACTGGAGGAGGAGCTGGGCGAACGTACCGTCGGCTTCCGTATCGACGACGAAGACCTCGAGGACCTGAAATCCGTGCGCGACGCCGTCGACTACGTCGTCGGCCGGCTCGATTAGTCAGCCGCTGCTCCCCGTCGCCGGGCTCGACGCCCTCAACGCACGACTCGGTTCGCCCTTCGTCGACGAGGCCGTGCTGGCGGCCGCGCTGGCGCATCGGTCCTGGATCGCGGAGCACCCGGGCCACCCCTCCAACGAGCGGCTCGAGTTCCTGGGCGACGCGGTGCTCGGCCTCATCGTCACCGACCACATCTTCGCGGCCTACCCCGAGCTCCCCGAGGGCGAGCTGGCCAAGGTGCGGGCTTCGGTCGTCAGCGCGGCCGCGCTGTCGGAGGTGGCCGTCGAGCTGCACCTGGGCGAGACCATCCTGCTCGGCAAGGGGGAGAACGCATCGGGGGGGCGGGAGAAGCCGTCGATCCTGGCTGACGCCCTCGAGGCCGTGATCGGGGCGGTGTACCTCGAAGGCGGATGGGACACGGCCAGCACGGTCGTGCTCGACCTGTTGGGCGAGCGGATCGCCAGCGCCAGCGAGGGCCCGGGCGGCCAGGACTACAAGACCCGGCTCCAGGAGCTGGCCGCCCAGCGGTTCACGGAGTTGCCGCGCTACTCCGTGCGTGACGACGGGCCCGATCACGCCAAGAGCTTCTTCGCCGAGGTGCGTATCACCGGCGAGGTGCGGGGCCGCGGCACCGGCCGTTCGAAGAAGCAGGCCGAGGCGGCCGCCGCCCGCCGGGCCTGGGAGTCGCTGCTCGAGCCGGCGCCGGGCGCCGGCACGGCCGTCGGCCACGAGGCGACCGCCGATGCCTGAGCTGCCCGAAGTGGAGACGATCCGGCGCGGCCTGGAGCGCGAGGTGGTGGGCAAGCGCATCAAGACGGTGGAGGTGACGGGCATGCGCTCGATCCGCCGGCACAGCACCAAGAAGCACTTCGTCACCCGCCTGGAGGGGGCCAAGCTGACCGGCGTCGTGCGGCGGGGCAAGTACCTGCTGGTGAAGCTCGACACCGAGGACATGTTGGTCATCCACCTGCGCATGAGCGGTCAGCTTCTGAAGGCCACCGCCCGCGAGCCGCTGCCCAAGCACGCCCACGTCGTCATCTCCTTCACCCAGGGCGGCCAGCTTCGCTTCGTGGACCCCCGCACGTTCGGCGAGCTCTTCGTCACCTCGGCCGAGACGGTGGACGCCGACTTCCCCGAGCTGCGCCAGCTCGGCATCGATCCCGTCGAGGAGCCGATCTCGTGGGTGACGTTCGGCCAGATGCTGCGGGCGCGCAAGGGCAAGCTCAAGGCGTTGCTGATGGACCAGACCTTTCTGGCCGGGATCGGCAACATCTACAGCGACGAGATCCTCTTCGACGCCGGCCTTCGTCACGACCGCACCTCGGACTCGCTGTCGTCCCAGGAGATTCGCCGGCTGTACCGAGCGGTGGTCGAGGTGCTCCACGAGGCCATCAAGCACCGGGGCTCCACCCTGGCCGACCAGCAGTACGTCGACCTCAACGGGCGCCCGGGGGACTACCAGCTCTCGCACCAGGCCTACGACCGCGACGGCCAGGCGTGCCGGCGGTGCCGCAGCCCCATCGCCAAGGGCCGGTTCGCGGGTCGCTCCGCCTACTTCTGCGAGCAGTGCCAGGTCTAGCGCGGGTCTAGCGCCCCGTCACTCCGGTCGCTGCACTCCCTTCGTCCCCCTCGTCATCCCCCCCGCCGGCTGACCGACAGCCGGGTTCCCGGGCGGGGTCAGCCGGCGCCGAGGCAGACGAAGGCGGCGACGGCGTGGCGATTGGGGGCGTGCTCCTGGGCCCGGCTGAGCGCCTCAGCCGGGCCCAGGCCCTTGTCCAACCACGCGTGGAAGGCGACCATGAACGGCCGGGTGGCGTCGTCGGGCGCCGGCAGCACGGCCGCCACCACGCTGGTCGTGCCGAGCCCGAGCAGCGCCGCGGCCAGACCCATCAACTCGTCCCCGACCCGGACGTCGGAGACCGCCGAGTCGCAGGCGGATAGAACGAGGCGGACCGGCGGGCGCCGAAGACGTTCGAGGTCGTAGACGGTGAGCGGTCCGTCGGCCAGGGTGAGCGACGACATCATCGGGTTGTCGGACCGGAAGGTCCCATGCGCCGCCACGTGGGCGGTGGAGGAGCCGTCGAGCGCGGCGGTGACGGCCTGGACCGTGGCCGTGGCGCCACTGAGGCACAGCGCCCGCGGATAGGCGTGCTGGAGTGCTCGCACCTCCTCGTCGGCGCCGGGCAAGCCGGGCCCGGCGACGAGCACCATCGGCCCGGGCGCCACGGTGCCCGCCGTGGTGGCGGCCTTCATCCACAGTGACGCGGAGGGGGCCACCTCGATCGGTCGATCGGCACAGGACGGCAGCAGCGACCAGGCCAACCGGTGCAGCGACCCGGTCGGCACGATCACCAGGGGCGCCGCCGGGTCGAGGCTCAGCGGCGCCAGCAGCTGACCGTCGAGGCGCGTCGCGGCGTGGTCGAGGGCCCGGACCGCGGCCTGGTGCCCCGCTTCGGTACGCCGACCGGCGACGAGGCGGCGGAGCGCGAACCGAGCCGCGTCGACCTCGAAGGCAAGGTTGCCTGCCGGGCCGAGGTCGACGAGCCGCCGAGAAGGCCGCGCCCGTCGATCGACGATCACCGCGTACAACCGGCCGTCGTGGTCGATCAGCTCGACGAGGCAGCGCGGGCCCAGCATGTCGAGCAGGGTGCGAATCCCGAAGCCGGCACCTTGATCCTGGTCCGGGCCGGCGGCGCTCTGGCGGGCCAGGTCGCGCACGGCGTCCTCCAGGCGGCGCTGGCGTCTCAGCAGCGCGGCCGAGGGTTGGCCCTCCCTGGCCGACTCTTCGACGTCGGCCACCACCGCCCGCAGCTCGGCCAGGCGCGTGCCGAGGCCGTCGTCACCGGAGTCAGCCACGGGCCGGAGGCTGGCCAGCGCGCTGGCGCGGAAGCGCTCGGCCCAGGTCAGCACGGCATCGGGCCGGCCGTCCTCGATGGCCATCGACAACCCCAGGCGAGCGAGGTCGGCGCCCCAGCCGGAGGCCTGTGCCCGCAGCTCGGTGGCGCCGAGGGTGGCCCGGTAACGCTCCAGCATGGCGAGGCCCGCCCGTAGCGCCGACTGCGCACCGCGGCGGTCGTCATCGGTGAGGCGCAGCAGGGCTTCGGCGTGCCAGGCCCGGGCTCGGGCGCCGACGGTGCCGATCTGCTGGGCCCTGGCCGCGTCGAGCTGCGTCCTGGCCTCGGGCCGACGTCCCAGCGCCAGGGCCACCTGCGCGCTGAGCAGGCGGGCGTCGAGCGCCGCCAGCGCGAAGCCGGCGGCGTCGAGATCGGTCACCGCGCTCTGCGCGGAGGCCAGCATGCGGGCATCGACCCGGCCGGCGGCGTGAGCAGCACGGGTGGCAGCCAGGCGGGCGACCGCCGACCAGCTCGCGCTGCCCTGCCGGGAGAAGGCGCGCTGTGCCTGCTGGGCCTGGTCGCGTGCGGTGACGTAGTCGTCCTGGAGCAGGGCCGCCTCGGACAGGACGAGCCGGGCCGAGGCCAGCCGTGAACGGCTCCGCCCCTTCACCAGCCGGGCGACCGCCCGCTCGGCGGCCCGTCTGGCCTCGGGCAGAAGCCGCGCCGCCAGGAGCGCTTCGCAGCGGTCGAGGTAGGCCTGGGCCGGTACGTGGCCGTGGGCCAGGTAGAGCGCCTCGGCCCGGTCGAACCGGGCCAGGGCCAAGGGGAGGTCGCCGGCACGGGTGGCCACGCAGCCCAGGTGGAGCACGACGTCACCGAGGGTCCAGCCCTTGTCGTTGCGCTCGTAGAGCTCGGCCGCCCGGCTGAAGTCGACGTCGGCCGCCCGCAGCCGCCCGGTGTGCATGTGGGCGCCACCCCGGTTGAACAGCGCCCACGCCTCGTCGAGCTCGGCCCCGATGCGCCGGTAGCCCGTGATGGCGGCATCGAAGCAGGCCAGCGCCTCGACCCAGCGGCCCTGCATGTAGGCCAGGACGCCGAGCTGGCCGGTCACATCGAGTTGGGCGTCGCCCTCCAGCGCGGCCTCCGCCCGTCCCAGCTCACGCCTGGCCCCGGCGAAGTCACCCCGCAGCATCAGGGTGCCGGCCAGGCTCAGGCGCGCCGAACCGGCGGCGGGCCCGAGCCCGGCGCCTTCGGCCGCCGTCGCCGCGCCGCGCAGGAAGGTGACCGCACCAGGGAGGTCGTTGACCTCGCGAGCGGCCAGGCCGAGGGCCCGCAGCGCGGTCGAGACGGCCAGCGCATCGCGGGGGTGTTCGGCCCGAGCCGTGGCCAGGCCCATGGTCGCGTCGCGCGCCGCGCGCACCGGATCGGAACCCACGAGCTCGAGGGCGGCCTCGGCCATCTCGAGCGCCGTAGGTCCCTCTCGCATCCGTCCCCCCCGTGCCGCTCCGGCCTGCCCACGACACCCCGGCGCGGCGCCGGCAGCTTTTCACACGAGGTGGTATCAATGCGACGGCCCGGTGCTCTGTGTACCAAAGCGGACCGCGGGGAGCACCGCGGCCAGGAGCGAGGAGACCATGGCCGGACCCGAGGACCACTACCACCACGAGGTACTGCCTCCTGACGTCCGGTTCGACGGCGGGGGCAGCAACTACTTCCGCCCCGAGCTGCTGGTCGTCGGCGACGCCGAGGTGGTCGCCGAGGTCAACCGGCGCCTCGGCCAGGAACCCCGGGGCGAATACGACGAGGTCGCCGGGGTGACCAAGGTGCCGATCGGCCCGGACGAGGACGTCCTCGCCAAGGTGGCCGAACTGCGTTCCCCGGAACCCGGCGTCCGAAACAGCGCCGGGCTCCCGGTGTACGTCAACCAGGTGTTGCGGGGCATGGGCCACGCCATGCCCAAGGCCGGTTCTCCCCCCCGGCCGGCCACCGAGGCCGACGCCATGCCCCTGCCCGCGACGGTCGAGGGGTCCACCGTACGGATAGCGGTGCTGGACAGCGGCGTCGACGCCGGGGCCGCAGCCGGGCCGTGGCTGGCGCCGTTCGCCTCGGGCCCCGACGACTTCGCCACGGTGACCAACGGCACGCTCGACCGGTACTGCGGCCACGGCACGTTCATCGCCGGCATCCTGCGCCGTCACGCCCCTGGCGCCGCGATCGAGGTGTCCCACGTCTTCGACGGCAGCGGGTTCACCGACGACTTCACCGTGGCCCAGGAGCTGCACGCCCTGGCCTCGGCCGGTGTCCAGGTGGTGTCGTTGAGCTTCGGGGGCTACACGTTCGACAACCTGGCGCCCCCGGCCATGGAGGCGGCGATCTACGCCCTGCGCGACGTTGACGTGGCCATCGTGGCCGCGGCCGGGAACGAGAACACCTCCCGGCCGTGCTGGCCGGCGGCGTTCAAGGGCGTGGTGGCGGTTGGCGCGCTGGACGCCGCCGGGGGCAAGGCGTGCTTCTCGAACTACGGCTCCTGGGTGAACGCCTGCGCCGAGGGCGTCGACGTCGTGTCGACCTTCGTGCACAGCGGCGCCCCCGCGGCGCCCGTCACGGCACCAGCCGGTTGTCCGGAGGTGCCACCCGCGCCCGGGGGTTTCGCTGGCTTTGCCCGGTGGAGCGGCACCTCGTTCGCCGCGCCGCGCGTCGCCGCCGCCGTTGCCCGCGAGGTCACCGAACTCGTCGGCCCGTCCCGAGCGGTGTTCAACCTCCTCCACGCCGGAACGGCCCATTCTCACCCCGGCCTGGGCGTGCACGTGACCTGAGCATCCGGTTGCGCCCCCGCCGACCCGTCGAAAGGCTCCCCGTTCCGCGCGACCAGGGCCCGTACGAGCCCTGCTCGACGGCCCTGCTCGACGGTTCTGCTCGACGGCCCTACTCGATGACGACCGGCCCACCGCCACCCGTCGACGGATCGGCGGGTAGCGGTACCGGGTCGCCGCCGTCGGTGCTTAGCAGGCGGTCCCAGGCCAGGACCAGCCAGGCGCCGTCGGGCGTGAGGATGGCTCGCTCGGCGCTGTAGGCGCCGTCGGTGGCGACCGCGGGGCGCTCCACCGTGGCCAACCGGCCACCCTCGGCGGCCAGCACGACGACACCCGAGGCGCCACCGGTGGCCACCGGCTGGCAGATCTCGCCCTCCGGCGGGAGGATCGGGGAGGGCTGGCTGTCCACGCCGCCGCCGCGGCCGTCGCCGATGCCCGGCTCGACCGGGAGCGGCTCCGGGAGCGGGACGGGCACGGGGCCGCAGGGTTCCTCGACGTAGTCGGGGTAGTCGTTGAAGGGCACCGCAAAGGCGCCGCCGTCGAGGGAGACGAAGGCCTTGTGGTCCCAGGCGACGGGGGAGTCGGCACCGAGGGTGACCTCGTCGACGACGGCTGGCCCGGCCGGGTCGCTCACGTCGAACAGCCGCGCCGCCACCTGACCGGCGCCGTCGGGCCCGAACCCCACGACCAGGTTGTCGTCGAGCGGGTGCAGGTAGGACGAGAACCCAGGGATCTCCAGCTCGCCGGCGATGGCGGGAGCGGCGGGATCGGCCAGGTCGATCACCCAGAAGGGGTCGGTGTTGAGGAACGTGACCACGTAGGCGGTCTCACCGACGAAGCGCACGCCATGGATCGTCTCGCCCTCGTGACCGAAGCGGCCGGTCTGGCCGACCAGGTCGAGGTCACCGTCGGTGTCGAGCACGAACACCTCGGCCAAAGCCCCTGGCCCCTCCGGCGCAGGCTGGGGCGGCGCAATGGCATCGTCAGAGGAGACGGCGCCATCGAGTGGAACGGGCCTACCGAAGAAGGACTGCGCGCTGGTGGCTACCCGCAGGTTGCCCTCGAACTCGTCGAGCGCGAAGGGGCCGGCCAACGTGCCGGGCACCCGGCCCGAGCCTGTGGGGGCCAGGGTGGCCAGGTCGAAGCGGTGGAGCCCCGTCGCGACCTCGCCCACTGCCACATCCGACGCCGGCCCGCCGCCGTAGACCTCGGTGGCCACGAAGACCGCGTCCTGGGTGACCAGGATGTTCGAGCCGGCTCCGACGACCTCGGCGACGGCCGCCGGCTCCAGCGGCCCGCTCCTCTCGAACGTGGCCACCAGGGTGGCGGCCGGGTTGGTGGCGGGGTCGACCGGGCGCCAGACCTGGTCGCAGGGGACGGGCCCGCCCTCGAAGGCGATGTCGCCGGCGGCCCTGGGGTAGTCCACGGCGACGAGATGAAGCCGGTCACCGCTGCGGCGAGCGTCGAGGACGTAGCCGGGGGTCGACCACTGCTCGCCCTCGACCAGGTCGTCGCCGGAGACCCCGGCGCGGTGCACGACGGTGCCGCCGCCGTCACTGGCCGATCCGACCACCCAGACCACGTCGCCGTCGACGCTGACCCGGGCGTCGAAGGGCATCCCGACCAGCTCGTCGACCACGGTGCGGCTCGACAGGTCGACCAGCGCCAGGGCGCCGTTGCGGGCCACCACGACGTGGGTGTCGCCCACCCGGTCGACGACGTCGATCTCGTCGACGCCGGCCACCACGGTGTTGGTGCCGCCCGTCCCCTCGGCGCTGTCGGCCATGGCCACCGACGACCGCTCCGCAGCGGCCGCGGCGGTCGGCGCCGCGGCCGCGTCGCCGGCCACGGCCTCGTCGCCGTCGTTCATCCGGCTCACGGACGCCTCCGCCGCCCCCATGGTCTGGGTGGACCACTCGCTCAGCTCGGCACACGATGCGAACTGCTCCAGCTCAGCCGCTCCGGCGGGATCGGACGAGCTGGAGACGAGCGAGGCGGTGGTGATCGACGCCGCCAGCGCGACGAACCCGACGATCCCTGCTGCGGTGCGGCCCTTGCTCATGTCGTCTCCTCGGTGGTGTCTCCACGTTCGACGCCGCGGGGTGCCGCCCTGGTTCCCCAACCGCTCCCGTTCAGCGACTGGTACCGGTGGTCGGCTCCCGGGAACGGTCGCCGGAAGCCGGGGAAAGCCGGGGGCGGGGCTGAGGTGGCCGCCGGGGGGACCGCCGGGGGGACCGCCGGGGGACCGCCGGGGGACCGCCGGGGGGATCGCCGGGGGGATCGCCGGGGCGCGGCTGGGCGACGGTTATCGTCGAACGCGGTGTTCCTGAAGTCGTTGACCCTCAAAGGGTTCAAGTCGTTCGCGGAACCGACGACCCTCGATATGGGACCGGGGATCACCGTGGTGGTGGGGCCCAACGGCAGCGGCAAGTCGAACGTGGTCGACGCCATCGCCTGGGTGCTCGGGGCCCAGGCCCCGAGCGCGGTGCGCAGCCAGAAGATGGACGACGTCATCTTCGCCGGCACGGGTAGGCGGCCGGCGCTGGGCCGGGCCGAGGTGTCGCTCACCATCGACAACGCCGCCGGGCTGCTGCCCATCGACTTCACCGAGGTCACGCTCACGCGGACCCTGTTCCGGGGGGGCGACAGCGAGTACGCCATCAACGGCGCCCCCAGCCGGCTGCTCGATATCCAGGAGCTGCTCTCCGACACCGGCGTCGGCCGTCAACAGCACGTGGTGGTGTCCCAGGGCCAGATCGACGCCGTGCTCGACGCCCGGCCCGAGGAGCGCCGCCTCATCATCGAGGAGGCGGCCGGCGTGTTGAAGTTCCGGCGCCGCAAGGACAAGGCGCAGCGCCGGCTCACCGCCACCGAGGCCAACCTGGTCCGCCTCGGTGACCTCGTGCGCGAGATCCGCCGCCAGCTCCGCCCGTTGGAGCGCCAGGCCGACGCGGCGCGGCGCCACGACGGCGTGGCCGACGAGCTCCGGGCGCTGCGCACCCACCTGGCCGGCCGCGAGCTGCGCGCGCTGCGGAGCCGTCTCGAAGCCGGCGGCGGTGCTCGGCGCGAGTTGGCCTCGGACGAGGCTGCGGTGCTGGCCAGCCTCGACCAACTCGATCGCGCCGTGCTCGCCGCCGAGGCCCGTCTGTCGGCCATGGGCACCGACGAGCTCGCCAGCGCGCTGGTGCGCTTCGAGTCCTTGCGAGGCAAGGGCCGCGGGCTCGCCGCGGTGCTGGTCGAGCGGCGCCGCAGTCTCGAGCGTGATCGCCATGCGGGGATCGACGCTTCGGTGGTCGCCGCGATCGAGGCCGAGTCGTCCCGCCTCGTCGAGGAGCTGGCCGCGCTCGACCGGGCGGCGAGGGCGATCGCGCCCGAGGCCGCGGCTCTGGCGGAGGCCGAGGGAGTGCTCGGGGCCGACCGCGACCGGTTCCGCGCCGAGTGGAGCGAGGTGACGGTCACACCGGCCACGGTGGCCGCCGCTACCGGCGGCGAGCTGGCGGCGCGGCGCGAGAGTCTCGGGCGCGCTGAGGCCGAGCTGGCCAGAGCGCGAGGGCAGCTCGAGGCGCGCCGGGACCGCGGCGCCCGTCTGGCTCGGGACGCGGCCCGGCTCCAGCACGCGCAGGCGGCTGCCGACGAGTCCGAACGATCCCGGGGCGAGGCGTTGGCGTCGGCGAGCGACAACAAAGCGGCCGCCGTGATCGTCCGGGAACAGGCCGAGCGGCGCCGGCGCGACGCAGAGTCCGAGCATCGTTCGTGGGAGGCCCGTGCCGGCGCGCTGGCCCAAGCACTCGACACCGCCAGGGCGCAGGCCGGCGTCGAGCGTCTTGCCGGTCTCGACGGCGTGATCGGAACGTTGCTCGACCTGGTGGAGATAGACGCCGGTTATCACGACGCCTTCGCGGCGGCGGCCGGCGACGCGCTCGCCGCAGTGGTGCTGGCCGACGCCGGTGCGGCCCGGCGCGCCCTGGCGATGCTCCAGCGCCGCGCCGCGCCGGGAGCGGTGTTGGCCCTGGCCCCCACAGCACCAGGCCCGCGTTCGGTGCCGGTCTCGGCTGCGGGGGCGGAAGGGGCCGAGTCCTTGCGAGCCCACGTCCGGTCGTCGCGCCACGGTCCGGGCGGCACAGGGGGCGCCGCCGCGGGCGCCACCGGCGGGGGCCATGTCGCCGGGTCGATCGAGGCGCTGCTCGACGTGCTCATCGGCTCCGTGACGGTCGTCGAGCGGTGGGAGGACGCCCTCGAGGCCGCGTTGGCCGACCCGGCGGCGCTCGTGGTCACCCGCGACGGGGACCGCTTCGGGCCCTCGGGCTGGCGCGTGGGCGTCTCCGGCTCCGAGGCCACCGGAGCGGCGCTCGACGAGGCCAGGGCGAGCGCCGCGACGGCCGTCGCCCGGGTGGCGCAGGCCGAGCGCGAGGTCGAATCCGCCCGCATCAACCTGGCCGAGGCCGACCGGGCCGAACGCGACACCGTCGCCGCCCGCGTCGAGGCCGACAACCGACGAGCGCGTCGTCTCGAGGAAGGGCGGCGGGTGGAGGCCGAGCGGCGCCGGGCCGCCGACGAAGCCGATGGGCTCCAGGGCTACGCCGACGAGCTCATGGCCAGGACCGAACGCGACCGGGCGCAGGTCGTCGAGCTGGAGGCGATGCTCCCCGCTCTGTTGGCTGACGAGGCGGAGGCCTTGGCGCGGGCTCGTGCCCACGACCTGGCTCGGCGCCGCCTGGACGAGCGCGCGGTCGAGCTCGCGGCCAGGCGGACCGACCACGAGGTCCGCTCGGCCGCCCTGGCCGAACGGCGCGCCTACACGGCCGAACGCCGGGCCGAGCTCGAGGCTCGCCTGGCGCGCCATCACGAGGAGCGCGACCGGGCTGCGACCGAGCGGTCCGAGCGCGAGGCCCGGGTGCGGGCCATCGACCGGCTGGCGGCGCTGGTGGCCGACCGGCTGGGTACCGTCGAGGCCGAGCTGGCCGACCTGCACGACCGTCGTCGGCGCATGTTGGAGGAGTCCAGGGCGCTCGCCGCCTCTCTCGATGCCCTGCGCCGCCAGCGCGCCGGTGACGAGCGCTCGGTGGGTGAGGTCCGAGAGCGGGCTCGGCGCGCCGAGTTGGAGGACGCCGAGACCCGGCTGCGTCTCGAGGCGGCCATCGAGCGCGCCCGCCGTGAGCTCGATTGTGAGCCCGAGGCGGCTGTCGACGCGGCGTGCCCGCCGCTGCCCGACGGCGCGACCGCGCCCGGTCGCGCCCGGGAGCTCGAGCGGGAGCTGCGGCTCATGGGGCCGATCAACCCGCTCGCCCTCCAGGAGTGGGAGGCGTTGCGGGAGCGCCACGAGTTCATCGAGGCCCAACTGGACGACGTGCGATCGGCGCGACGTGAGCTGGGGCGGGTCATCCGGGCCATCGACGCCCGGATCGTGGAGGTGTTCTCGGCGGCCTGGGCTGACGTCGCCGAGAACTTCTCGACCCTGTTCGAGACGCTGTTCCCGGGCGGGAGCGGCCGCCTGGTGCTCGCCGATCCCGAGAACCTCCTGGAGACCGGCATCGAGGTGGAGGCCCGACCCTCGGGCAAGAACGTACGCAAGCTGAGCCTGCTCTCCGGTGGCGAGCGGTCGCTCACGGCGCTGGCCTACCTGTTTGCGGTCTTCCGGAGCCGACCGTCGCCGTTCTACGTGATGGACGAGGTGGAGGCCGCCCTCGACGACGTGAACCTGCACCGCTTCCTCGACCTCATCCACGAGTTCCGCGACGAAGCCCAGCTCATCGTGGTCAGCCACCAGAAGCGCACGATGGAGGCGGCCGACTGCCTCTACGGCGTCACCATGCAACCCGGGGGATCGTCGCGGGTGGTCAGCGAGCGCGTCGCCGCCCGCACCGCCTGAGCCCCGCCGGTACGGACCTCCGGGGCCCGAAGGGCGACGCCGCAGGGCGACGCCGAAGGGCCCGGTACCGCGTGCGCCCGCCGGTACCGTGTGCGCCCGCCGGTACCGCGTGCGCTCGCCGGTACTGTGTGCGCCAGGCGTGAATCCTTCACGCTGAGCGCACACAGTACCGTTGCCTGCACGCAGTACTCGGCACCGAAAGGCATCAAAAGGGGCGGCGAAAGGGGCGGCGAACTCTGGGTCGGCGGCCAACCGGTCAGGGGAGGCGGGCGAACCAGGCGAGGCTGAGGGCTGCCGCGGCGAACAACGTGGCCAGCGCGGCGCCGACGAACCAGCGGGTGATCTCTCGCTGCTCGGTCTCGAAGCCCACCGACGTACCGATGTCGGCGTACACCCGAGCCAGCTCGGCCTTGGACGCCGCGGTGAAGAAGCTCCCCCCGGTGTCGTCGGCGATCGCTTCCAGGGCATCCTCGTTCACCGGCACCGGCACGTCCTGACCGCCGATCTCGACCACGCCCTCGTCGGTGCCGAAGGCGATCGTCGACACCTCCACCCCGGCGGCGTCCGCCGCCTCGACCGAGCCTTGGTTGGAACGGCCCACGGTCGTCTCACCGTCGGACATGAGCACGACCCGCCCGGGGACCGGCTCGTTCGCTTCGGCTGGGTCAGGCACCTGGTCGAGCGCTTCGAGTGACGCGTACACGGCCTCGCCGATGGCGGTGCCCTCACCCAGCTCGAGGCCGTCGATCGCTCGCCGCACCAGGTCGCGATCGGTGGTCGGAGGGACGGCCACCACCGCGAAGCCGTCGAAGGTGACGAGGCCGACGTTGATGGTGCCGGGAAGCTGGTCGAGGAAGACCACCGCGGCGTCCTGGGCGGCGACGAGACGACTGGGCTCGACGTCGGTCGCCTCCATCGAAAGCGACGTGTCGATGGCCATCACCACGGTGGCCCGCTCGCGCGGCACCTGCTCCGCTCGCGACGGTCGGGCCAAGGCCAGCACCAGCGCCGCGGTGCCGACCAGGAACACCGTCGCCGTCACGTGGCGGCGCCAACCGGGCCGCCTGGGCGCCACGGACTCGAGCAGCGCCAGGTTCGTGAAGCGCACCGCGTAGCGCCGTCGCCCGAGCTGAAGCACCAGGTATACGCCGGCCAGCGCGGCCACGGCCAGGAATAGCCACAGGAACTGCGGGGACAGGAACGTCATCGGCGGGCCCGAGCCGTCGAAACGGCGGAGTGATGCCAGCGACGCCGACGCCAGGACACGAAGCGGACGAGGTCGCCGAGCCAGTCTCGATCGGTGCGCAGTTGGAGCTGGTCGGCTCCCGCCCCTCGTACGGCCCTGGCGATGCTCGACCGCTGATCGGCCGCCGCCGCGGCGTAGCGAGCGCGCAGGCCGGCGGCGCCGGTGTGCACCTCGCGCACCGAGCCGGTCTCGGGGTCGATCAGCTCCACGATCCCCACCGACGGGAGCGCGAGCTCGCGGGGGTCGACCACCTCCACGCACAGCACCTCGTGGCGCATGCCGAGGCGGCGCAGCGGACGGTCCCAGGGTCCTCTCGACAGGAAATCGGAGACCACCACGGCGAGGCCGCGGCGAGGCATCGTCGCCGCCAACCGGGCGATGCCCGGGCCGAGATCGGTGGAGCCGGTGCCGTCGGCGCGCGGGGCCGTGGCCACCCGCTGCAGCAGCCCCAGCAGGTGCGCGCGGCCCGCGCGGGCCGGCACCGTGGTCGTGGCGCCGGTGCTGTCGAGCAGAACCGCGCCGATACGGTTCCCGCCTCGGGCCGTGAGGAACCCGACGGTGGCCGCCGCGGCCAGGGCCAGGTCGCGTTTCTCACACGCGGCCGTGCCGAAGTCGAGGCTGGCCGAGAGGTCGACCAGCACCCAGGTCTCGAGCTCGCGGTCGACGATGGTCTCGCGTACGTGGGGCACCCGCGTCCGGGCTGTGACGTTCCAGTCGATGCGCCGGACGTCGTCACCGGGCTGGTAGACGCGGGTCTCGCCCAGATCGGAGCCGTGCCCGGGGACGAGACCGAGGTGATCACCCAGCAGGAGGCCGTCGAGGCGGCGGGTGACGATGAGCTCGAGCCGGCGCAGCACCTCGTCTCGAGGCGCCGTGGTCGAGACCGCGGCGGCCCGGTTCACGCGCCGTCCTGCACCCGGCCACCGTCTCGTCCCGGTTGCCGATCCTGGGACGGGGCCAGGCGAGGGGCCGGGACGGTCCCGAGTACCCGAGCCAGCAGGTGATCCGCGGTGAGGTCGCGGGCCAATGCCTCGTAGGAGAGCACCAGGCGATGGCGCAGGACGTCGGGCGCGACGTCGAAGACGTCCTGGGGCAGGACGTAGGTGCGCCCCCGCAACAGGGCCAACGCCCGGCCGCCGGCGATCAGCCCCAGACTGGCCCGGGGGCTGGCGCCATAGGTTACGAGCTCGTCGAGGTCCGGCATCCCGTACGAGCTCGGTGACCGGGTGGCCAGCACCACGTTGACCGCGTAGTCGACGACGCCGCGGTCGGCGTACACCGCGTCGGCCGCCCGCTGCAGCGCCAACACGTCCTCGACGGAGAGGACCTCGTTCGCCTTCGGCGGCGAGACGCCCATGCGGTAGACGATCTCGACCTCCTCCGCGGGCGACGGGTAGCCCATCACCACCTTCATGAGAAAGCGGTCGCGCTGGGCCTCGGGCAGGGGGTAGACGCCCTCGGACTCGATCGGGTTCTGGGTGGCCAGCACCAGGAACGGGTCGGGGGCGGGGAAGGTCTCGCCGCCGATCGACACGTGGTGCTCGGCCATGATCTCGAGCAGCGCCGACTGCACCTTGGCCGGGGCTCGGTTGATCTCGTCGGCCAGGACGAAGTTGGCGAACACGGGCCCGAGCTCCACGTCGAACTTCTCGTCCGATGCCCGGTAGATCCGCGTGCCGACGATGTCGGACGGGAGCAGGTCGGGGGTGAACTGCAGCCGGGCGAACGTTCCGCCGACGGTCGCGGCCAGCGTCTCCACGGCCAGCGTCTTGGCCAGGCCCGGGACCCCCTCGAGCAGGCAATGGCCCCGAGCCAGCAGGCAGACGACCAACCGTTCGACGGCGCGCTCCTGGCCGACGATCACCTTCTTGACCTCGAAGAGGGCCGTTTCCAACAACGCGGCCTCGGGCGTCTGCGGTCCGGTTGTGATCATGGATGTCGCTTTCGTTCGGTTTCGTCGATCCCTGGCTGGGCCTTCGGTCCTCCCGGCGCCTTTCGGCCCGCTTTCACCGACCGGGACGACAATGTTCGAAGGAGAGCCGTGACCATCCCACCCGGTCTCGCCACTGGTGCTACATGACGGAGTCGAAACGCAGGGTAAGGGCTCGCAGCCTCGCTACGGTCGTCGGGTGCGCGTGCTGATCGTCGAGGACGAGCTCGATCTGGCCGACGCCATCGCTCGGGGGCTGCGACGGGAGGGCTACGCGGTCGACGTTGCCGCCGACGGCACCGATGCCATCGACCGGCTGGCGGTGACGCCCTACGACCTGGTTTGCCTCGACCTGACGCTGCCCGGCCTCGACGGTACCGAGGTCTGTCGCCGGGCCCGGGCCGGTCAGGCCGCCGGCGACCCCCGGATCATCATGCTCACCGCCCGCGACACGCTGGCCGACCGGGTGGCGGGCCTCGACGACGGTGCCGACGACTACCTGGTCAAGCCGTTCGCCTTCGCGGAGCTGGCGGCGCGAGCGCGGTCGCTGTTGCGTCGCGACCCGGCCCGCACCGGCGCCGTGTTGCGAGCCGGTGCGGTGACGGTCGACACCGCCCGCCACCGCGCCGAGCGCGACGGGCGAGGGCTTGACCTCACCGCCAAGGAGTTCGCCCTGCTGCGCTACTTCGTCACCCATGCGGGGGACGTGCTGAGCCAGGAGGTGCTCCTCGATCACGTATGGGACGAGCACGCCGACCCGTTCACCAACACCGTGCGGGTCACCGTCGGCACGCTGCGGCGCAAGCTCACGGTCGGCGAGGAGGAGCCGCTGATCGAGACGGTGGTAGGGCGCGGCTACCGGCTGCGCGCCGACCCCGACGACCGCGACGACCGCGACGACCGCGGTGGAAGCGCGCCGCACGGCGCCGCGGAGGGCGAGTGACGGGGCCCGACGCCGTGCGCCCGCGGTCGAGGCGGTTCGCCGACCGGTTGGCACCGTGGAGCGGTTCGATCCGGTTCCGGCTCACGTTGGTGTACTCGGTGCTGCTGTTCGGTCTGGCCGCAGCGGTGGTCGGCGGGGTCTACCTGAGCCTGGCTCGCTCCCTCGACGACGAGCCGGTGTCGCGCACCTTTGTCCAACAGGCACCCGTGCTCACCCCGGGCGGCCTGGCCATCGAGGAGAGGACCCTTCGGGCCGAGTTCCAGTCGCTCGAAGAGTTGGTCAACCAACGGGCGCTCGACCAGCTACGGGACTATTCCTTCGCGGCCCTGGGCCTGCTGTTCGCCGCGAGCATGGGGGTCGGGTGGATGGTCGCGGGCCGGGTGCTGGCGCCGATCGGGCGCATCTCGACGGTGGCGCGTGACATCCAGGCCACCGACCTGTCCCGGCGCATCAACCTCGACGGCCCGCGCGACGAGTTGCGTGACCTGGCGGACACCTTCGACGCCATGCTCGGTCGTCTCGACGAGGCGTTCGAGTCCCAGCGCCGCTTCGTGCGCGAGGCGTCTCACGAGCTTCGCAACCCGCTCGCGGTCATGCGCACGAACCTCGATGTCACCCTGGCCGACCCCGACGCGTCGGTGGGTGACCTGCGGCGCACGGCCCAGGTCGTCAGCCGCACCACCGACCGGTTGAGCCACCTGGTCGACGACCTGTTGGCCCATGCCCGCCACGGGCTGCCCGATCGGCAGTGGGAGCGGGTGGCGCTCGATCCCGTGGTGGAAGAGATCGTGGCCGAGTTCGCCGCCATCGCCGCCGCCCGCACGCTGGGGCTGGAGGCGGCGCCGGGCGCTTCGCTGTCGGTGATGGGCGACCGGACCGCGCTGCGCCAGGCGCTGGCCAACCTGGTCGACAACGCCGTGCGCCTCGCGCCCTCGGGTTCGGTCGTGCGGCTGGCGTCGGGCGCCGAAGGCGGCTGGGCCTTTCTGTCGGTCGCCGACGCCGGACCGGGCATCGCCGTCCAGGACCACAACGGCGTCCTCGCCCCGCTCCACCGTGACCGCGACCACGACGACGCACGCCGGAGTGGCCTGGGGCTGTCCATCGTTCGCCAGATCGCCGAGCGCCACGGGGGGAGGGTGGCGCTCGCCTCCGAGCCCGGTGTGGGCTCGACCTTCGTGGTGTGGCTCCCCCTGCTCGCACCGACCCGACCTGTCGGGACCTGACCTGCCGGGAGACGAGCCGGGGGTCATCGGCTTTCGGTGAGCTTTCGCGCCGGGCCCCTATCTTCGGCACCAATGACCGAGCCGCAGGTGACCGATCGCGATTGGGACCTACCCACCACCGAGACCCCCGGCCACCCCCCGGTGGCGCGCGGCGCGGGCCCTCCCCTTCACCCGCCCCCCAGGCCACCCCCCGTGCCGCCCGTCGCCTTCGCGCCCGCGTCTTCCCCTCGGCGCTCGCGAGGCTGGCGGGCGGCAGGGGCGCTGGTCGCCGCCGGCGCGCTGGTGGCCGGCGGGGTTGGCATCGGCCGCGCCATCGACGACGAGAACGCGTCCTTGGCCGATCCCCCGTCGCCGACGACGCCGTCGATCACCGGCTCGGGTGCCGAGGTCGCGCCAGGCTCGGAGGAGGCTGGCGCGGACAGGACCGCCTCGGCGCCTCCGGGTGAGCCCGTGGCGGCCGTGGCCGCCGCGGTCGCCCCTGCGGTCGTGCAGATCGAGACCCGTACCGGCCTCGGCTCGGGGGTGATCTACGACGCCGAGGGACTGATCCTCACCGCCGCCCACGTCGTGGCCGATGCCGGCCGAGGGCCGGTCATGGTGCGTACCGCCGACGGTACCGAGCTCGACGGCGAGGTGGTCGGCGCCGACGCCGCCACCGACATCGCCGTGGTCCGGGTCGATGCCGGCCAGATCGCCGCCGGGTTGGCGGTGGCCGAGTTGGCCCTCGGTGAGCGAGTGGAGGTCGGCCAGCTCGCGGTCGCCGTCGGTAGCCCGTTCGGGCTCGACCAGACCGTCACGGCCGGTGTGATCAGCACGGTCGACCGGCCGGTACCGACCGCCGACGGCGCGGTGGCCATGCTGCAGACCGACGCTCCCATCAACCCCGGCAACTCCGGCGGAGCGCTCGCCGACCGCGAGGGCCGGGTGATCGGCATCAACGACGCCATCGCCAGCGAGTCGGGCAGCAACGCGGGGATCGGTTTCGCGGTGCCCATCGGGACGGCGGCAGCCGTGGCCGAACGGCTCGTCGCCGGCGAGCCGGTGGAGTTCGCCGTGCTCGGTGTGCGCACCGCGCCCAGCCCCACCGGGGCCGGTGACGGGGCGCTGGTGGCCGAGGTGGTGCCCGGTTCGGCCGCCGAGCGAGCCGGCCTGGAGCAGGGCGACCGCGTGACCGAGCTCGACGGTGAGCCGGTGCGCGATCAGCTCGATCTGGTGGCTCGCGTCCGGGCGAGCCAGCCCGGCGACGAGGTGGACCTCGTCGTCGAACGCGACGGCGAGGAGACCGACATCACCGTGACCCTCGGCACCTCTTCGGTAACCCCACCTCGTAACCCCACCTCGTAACCCCACCTCGTAACCCCACCTCGTAACCCCACCTCGTAACCCCACCTCGCAACCCCAC
>Ga0187893_10002987_pt1 | contig 35536 bp, 32 predicted proteins | sample MA1701074metaG_FD_139574 | JGI IMG/M metagenome (GOLD analysis project Ga0187893, IMG submission 139574) | White microbial mat communities from a basaltic lava cave in the Kipuka Kanohina Cave System on the Island of Hawaii, USA - MA170107-4 metaG ...
ATCACCGAGCAGAAGAAGATGAACGAGGCCATCCTGCACGCCGAGAAGCTCACCGGCATCGGCCGCCTCGCCTCCGGCGTCGCCCATGAGCTCAACAACCCCCTCGACGGCGTCTGTCGCTACGTGCGCCTCACCCACGAGGGGATCGAGAAGGAGCACGGCGAGCTGGCGCAGTATCTCGAGCGCGCGCTGAGCGGCCTGAGCCGCATGGCCGGCATCGTGCGGCAGCTCCTCACCTTCTCGCGCAACGTGGTCCTCGAGAACGAGGAGGAGGGGCTGCGGACCATGCTGGAGGAGGTGGTCCGGACCCTCGCGCCCGGCGGCCGGGGGGGACCCGAGGTCGTCCTGGACAACCCCTACGTCGACCTCAAGGCGCAGCGGGCGCTGTTCCAGGTGTTCGTGAACCTCCTCAAGAACGCCCTGGATGCCGTCGAGGGCCGCGGCGCGCGCGGGCGCGTGGTCGTGCGGGTGACGCGCACCGAGGAGTCGTTCGAGGTCGCGGTGACGGACAACGGCTGCGGAATCCCGCCGGAAAACCTCCGGCGCGTCTTCGAGCCGTTCTTCACCACCAAGGAGGTAGGCAAGGGCACGGGCCTCGGCCTGCCGATCTCCGCGCGGATCGTCGAGCGGTGCGGCGGCTCGCTCCGCTTGGAGAGCCAGAAGGGTGCGGGCACCACGGTCACGGTCGCGCTCCCGATGGGAGCGGACGCCCGTGGGGCCCCCTCGCTGCAGGGAGCGAACGCATGAACCGGGGCAAGATCCTCATCGTCGACGACGATCCCCTCGTCGCCGATTCCCTCGCGGTCTTCCTCAAGGGACGCGCGTACGACGTGGTGGTCGAGACCGACGCCGGCCGTGCGCTCCGGCGCCTGCGCGAAGTGCCGGAGATCGATCTCCTCCTCACCGACGTGAACATGCCGGGGATGGACGGGTTCGAGCTCCTGAAGCAGACGCGCTCCCTCGACCCGAGTCCCGTCGTGGTGATGCTCACCGGGTACGGGACGATCGAATCGGCCGTGCGCGCCATGCGCGAAGGGGCCGAAGACTACGTCACCAAGCCGGTGATCGACGAGGAGATCATCCTCACCATCGAACGCGCGCTCAAGCGGCGCCGTCTCACGGAAGAGAACGAGCGGCTCAAGCGCCAGCTCAACCGCTCCCTGAAGCTCGAGAGCCTCATCGGGTCCGACCATCGCATGCGGAAGATCTACGAGACCCTCGCGACGGTCGCGGCGACCCGGGCGACCGTCCTCATCACCGGCGAGAGCGGGACCGGCAAGAGCCTCATCGCGCGGGCCATCCACTACGCCTCGCCCCGCCGCGACGGCCCGTTCGTGGAGGTGAACTGCGGCGCGCTGCCGGAATCCCTCCTCGAGAGCGAGCTGTTCGGCCACAAGAAGGGCGCGTTCACCGGCGCCGACGCCGACCGGCTCGGCAAGTTCCTGCGCGCCGACGGCGGGACGATCTTTCTGGACGAGATCGCCGTCGCTTCCGCAGGCTTCCAGGTGAAGCTCCTCCGCATCCTGCAGGAGCGGCGGTTCGAGCGGGTCGGCGACGACGAGCAGGTTTCGGTGGACGTGCGGGTCATCCTCGCCACCAACATCGATTTGAAGGACGCGGTGGAGCGCGGCGCCTTCCGCGAGGACCTCTACCACCGCATCAACGTCGTGCGGATCGAGATCCCGCCGCTGCGGGAGCGTCCCGGCGACATCCCGCTCCTGGCGGACCACTTCCTCGTGCGCTACTCCGAGGAGAACGAGAAGAGCTTCGACCGGTTGAACGACGAGGCGATGGGCCTCCTCGTGCGCTACCCCTGGCCCGGCAACGTGCGGGAGCTCGAGAACGCGATCGAGCGCGCCGTGGTCCTCGCCAAGGGGACCGAGCTGCGCCCCGAGGATTTCGCCTTCGAGGCGGGAACCCACGACGAGGGGGGCAACGGGGCCGCCGTGCCGGACTTCCGCCCCGACGGGCGCACCATCATGCCGCTCAAGCAGGCGCTGGAAGGACCGGAGAAAGAGATCATCTCCTCCATGCTCTCCGCGGTGAATTGGAACCGCCAGAAGGCGGCCCGGCTCCTCGACATCAACCGGACCACGCTCTTCAACAAGATGCGGAAGTACGGGCTCCTCGAGATCAAGCGGGGCGGCCGCCGCAAGGGCGAGATCTTCTAGCTCACACCGCGAGCGGGCAGTCGAAGGCCAGGGCGACGACGCCGGCAGCGGAGCGCACCACCCGCGCGCGGGCGGCGAGCACGAGGAGGTTGTGCGGCGCCGGGAGCTCCACCCGAGCCAGGACCTTCACTTCGACCGGATCTCCCGCCGCCAGGGCGCCGCCGGCACGCGGCTCGAACCGCAGCCCCGAGGCGCTGATGTCTTCGGTGCGCTGCCCGTCGATCACCTGTTTCGTCGTGAGACAGCGAAGCGAGAAGGGGTAGCGCAGAAGATGTCGGGGATCGCGGCGGCGTTCCATCTGTGCCCCTCCTTGCGCAAACCGGGGACCGTCCGGCGCGCGCCCCTTCCCGGGCGGGGTCCCGCCCCGCCCCCCTCCCCCGCGTCGCGATTTCTCGTCAGCGGGCGCCGAAAAAAGCGCGCACCGCCTCCACCACTCGATCGCGCTGGGATGCCGTGAGGAGCGGGTGCACCGGGAGGGACAAGACCTCCGCCGCCGCCCGCTCCGCCACCGGGAACGCGCCGGCGCGCACCCCGCGATGCGCCAGTGCGGGCTGGAGATGGAGCGGAATGGGATAAAAGACGCGGCTCTCGATGCCGCGCTCCTCGAGGTGCGCCTTGAGCATGTCGCGGCGCCGGGCGCGCACGACGTACTGGTGATAGACGTGGCGGCCGAACGGGGCGCGGGGGGGCGGCACGAGCCCCTCCACCCCCGCGAGCGCTTCGTCGTAGGAGGCGGCATGCGCCTCTCGGGCCGTCTGCCACGCGGCCCAGTGGCGCAGCTTCACCGTGAGCACCGCGGCCTGGATGCCGTCGAGCCGGGAGTTGTGCCCGATCTCGGCATGGTGGTAGGAGCGCGCCCCCTGCCCCTTCACCTCCCCATGCGCCCGAAGGCTCCGCATCCGCTCGGCGAACTCCGCGTCCGCCGTCGTGACCGCCCCGGCGTCCCCGGCGGCGGCGAGGTTCTTGGTCGGATAGAAGCTGAAGGCCGCGGCGAGCCCCAGCGCTCCCGCCTGGCGCCCTTTGTAGGTCGCCCCCACCGCTTGGGCGGCGTCCTCGAGGAGAGGCAGGCGGGAGACCGCCAGCGCGTCCATGTCGGCGCAGGCGCCGAAGAGGTGGACGGGGAGGAGCGCGACGGTGCGGGGACCCGCGGCGGCGATCGCGGCGGACGGATCGAGGTTGAACGTCGCCTCGTCGATGTCGGCGAAGCGCGTCACCAGCCCCGCCTGCTCGATCGCCTCGGCGGTGGCGAAAAAGGTGAAGGGCGTCGTCACCACTTCCCCCGGGCCGTGGCGCCTCTTGATCTCCTCCAGCATGAGGATGAGCGCGTCGGTGCCGCTGTTCATGCCGACGGCGTGGGGCGCGCCCACGAACGCGGCGAAGGCGCGCTCGAAGCGGGCCGCGGGCTCGCCCAGCACGAACGCTCCCGTATCGAGGATCTCGCGCCAGGCCGCCTCCAGCTCAGGGCGGATCGCGGCGTGCTGCGCCTGCAGATCGACGAGGGGGATCCTGCCGCTCATGGCCTCATCCTGCCAGGGAGATCGGCGCGCCGCCCGCCCGGAGGGAGCGCTGCGCCGCGGCGAGCACCTCCACCACCGCGATCCCCTCGGCGGCGCCGGTGCGCGGCGGTTCGCCGTTCGCCACGCACTGCACGAAGTGGGCGATCTCGACGGAGAGTGGTTCGTGGGCGGGGAAGGCGGGCACGCAGATGTCGCCGAACCGCAGGGAGAGGTTTTCGCCGTAGACGGCGTAGCCGGGCGGCGCCTCCACGCTCTGGTCGTAGATGCGCACCTTTTCGCGCGGCTCCATGTCGTCGAACACCGCCATCTTCCGCTCCCCCACCACGGTGATGCGCCGCACCTTGTGCGGGTCGAGCCAGCTCAGGTGTACCGAGCCGAGCCCCCCGTCGGCGAACCGGAGGGTGAGGAAGGCGAGGTCCTCGACCCCCTTGCGCACGAAGGCGGCGCCGTGGGCGGCCACCGAGACCGGCGGCGCGCCGAAAAGCGCCAGCATGACCGAGAGGTCGTGCGGCCCTAGACTGAAGAGGACGTTTTCGTCGCTGCGCAGCGCGCCGAAGTTGAGGCGCTGGCTGGCGACGCTGCGGATGCGGCCCAGCTCCTCCCTGGCGACGCGAAAGAGGAGTTCCACCGCGGGGTGGTAGCGGAGGAGGTGGCCCACCTGCAGGACGATCCCCGCCCGCTCCGCTGCGGCGGCGGCCTTCCGCGCCGAAGCGGGATCGAGGGCGAGGGGCTTCTCGACCAGCACATGCTTGCCCGCCCGCGCGCACGCCTCGGCGAGTTCCGCGTGGCTCGAGGCGTGGGTCGCCAGGAGGATGGCGTCCACATCGGCGCGCGCAAGCACCGCGTCGTGGTTCTCCGCCACCTCCACCCCGGGCAGGCGTTCCCGCGCCTCCGCCCTGCGACGCGGATCGGGCTCCCCCACCACGACGAGGGTCGCCCCCGGGGTGGCGTGCGCCACCCGGGCGACGTTGCGCCCCCAGGCGCCATAACCGAGGCAGCCGAGCCGCACCATGCGTGGACCAACCTGCGGCGCCCGCGTCATGCCCGCGTCACCCCGAGCCCCGAGAGGTACTCCCGCAGCCCCTCGCGCACCGTCGCCATGGGCCGGCCCGCCAGCGCGGCGAACCTCCCGACATCGAGGGCGCTGTAGGGCGGCCGGGCCGCCACCTCGCCCCGCTCGCGGCTGCCGATCGTCTTCACCTGGCCACGGGGCAGGCCGGTCTCCTCACGCACCAGGAGGGCGAATCCGTACCAGCTCATCGGACCGCTATTGGCGACATGGAACGTGCCCTGGGCGCCGCGCTGCCAGAGGGCCAAGAGCCCCCGGGCGAAGTGGTCCACGAAGGTGGGCTGGCTCGTGCGGTCGTTCACGACGCGGATCTCTTGGGCCGGATCCTCCATGGCGAGCAGCCGCGTCACGAGGCTGGGGCGCCCCGGTCCGTAGAGCGCCTGGGCACGCACCACGAGGTGCGGCCCCCCCGCGGAACGCACCGCGTCCTCCCCGCGCTGTTTCGTCTTTCCGTAGACGCTGAGCGGGTTTTGCGCGTCCTCCTCGCGGTAGGGGCGCTCGGAGATCCCGTCGAAGACGTAGTCGGATCCGATCGCGACCAGGAGGATGCCGCGGCGGGCGCAAGCCGACGCCAGCAGCCGGCAGGCGCCGTGGTTGAGCCGCTCCGCCCCCTCGGGATCGCGCTCTGCGCCGTCCACGTCGGTGAACGCCGCGGCATGGACGACGGTGTCCGGCGTTTCGCGATCGAGGGCGGCGCGCACCCCATCGGCGTCGGTGACGTCGAGGGCATCGCGATCGCAAAAGACCAACTCGGCGGCGCCCGCCCAAGTGCGGCGCACGGCCCTGCCCAGGAGCCCCCCCGCGCCGGTGACGAGAACGCGCGGAAGCGCCGGCCCCGCCTTCCGTCCGCCCCTTAGCTCCCCTTGCGGTACCACTCGAGGGTCGTCCGCAGCCCGTCCTGAATGCTCACGCGGGGGCGGAACCCGAGCATCTCCTGGGCACGGGTGATGTCGGCCAGGCTGTGCCGGATGTCGCCGGGATGCGCCTCCTCGTACTTGGGCTGGATCTCCTTGCCGAGAAGGGCGTTGAGCATGTTGACGAGGCCGTTGACGGTGATGCGGCTTCCGCTCGCGATGTTGAACACTTCGCCTTCCGCCTTGGGGGCGATGCATGCTGCCTTCACCGCGTCCACCAGATCGGAGACATGGACGAAATCGCGGCTCTGCTTCCCGTCGCCGCTGATGACCGGCGCCTTGCCGTCCAGGAGAGTGGTGACGAACTTCGGCACGACCGCGGCGTAGCCGCCCGAGGGGTCCTGCATCGGTCCATAGACGTTGAAGGCGCGCAGGATGACCGTCGGCAGACCGTAGGTGGTGAAAAAGACCCGGCAGTAGTGCTCGGCGGCGATCGTGCTCACGCCATAGGGACTGAGCGGGTTGTTCGCCATCGTCTCCAACTTCGGGAGGGACGGGCTCTCGCCGTAGGCGCAGGCCGAGCCGACATAGACGAGCCGCTTCACCTTCGCGTCGCGCGCGGCGATCAGCGTGTTGAGCGTGCCGAGGATGTTCAACTCCGCGCTGTGGACCGGATCCTTCACGGACTTCGGCACGGAGACCTGCCCTGCGAGATGGATGACATACTCGCAGTTCTTCATGCTCTTCTTGAGCTCCTTCAGGTCCATGACACTGCCTTCCTGGACCTTGACCTCCTTGGAGAGATCGCGAAGGAACTTCTTCCGGCCGGTGGAGAAGTCGTCGAAGAGAAGGATCTTTTCGCCCGCGGCGCTCAGGTGATGGACGAGGTTGAGCCCGATGAACCCGGCACCCCCGGTAATGAAGTACTTTGTCATCTGCCCCCTGCCGGTCCGCGGCGCCCGGCGCGGTTCGCCCCCGATTCAGACGGCGGGGTTGTAGAGCTTTCCGGCCGCGAAGTCAAGAAAACTCGACCGTGATCGGCAGAACCCTTTGCGCGGCAACAACTTGCGGCGACGGGGGCCCGGCCTGGCCGGCGAGGTCGGATCGCGGCGGGTCCTAACCCGAGAGGAACTCCTCCACGAAGCCGGTGTCGTACTCCCCTTTCTGGAAAAACGAGTTGCGCACGATCTCCTGGTGGATCGGGATCGTGGTCTTGATCCCCTCCACAACGAACTCGTCCAGCGCGCGGCGCATGGTGTTGAGGGCGGTCGCCCGGTCCTTGCCGTGGACGATGAGCTTGGCCAGCAAGGAGTCGTAATTGGGCGGCACCAGGTAGCCGGCGCAGATGTGGGTATCCACCCGCACCCCCGGCCCCCCGGGGAGGATGAGGCGCGTGATCCGCCCCGGGGAGGGGGCGAAGCCGCGCGCGGGGTCCTCGGCGTTGATGCGCGCCTCGACGGCGTGGCCCGTCCAGCGGATGTCGCCTTGCCCCACCGTGAGCTTTTCGCCGGCGGCGATCCGGATCTGCTCCTTGATGAGGTCGAGCCCGGTCACCGCCTCCGTCACGGGATGCTCCACCTGGATGCGCGCGTTCACCTCGATGAAATAGAACTGCCGCTGGGTCACGAGGAACTCCACGGTGCCGGCGCCCTCGTAGCCCGAGGACTTCGCCAGCTTCACGGCGGCCCGCCCCATCGCCTTCCGCATGGAATCGGTGAGGGCCGGGGACGGGGACTCTTCGAGGAGCTTCTGGTGGCGGCGCTGGACGCTGCACTCCCGCTCGCCCAGATGGATGATGTTGCCGTGGGAGTCCGCGAGGATCTGGATCTCGACGTGGCGCGGACGCTCGAGGTACTTCTCGAGGTAGACGCCCGGCTCCCCGAAGGCCTTCTCCGCCTCGGCGCGCGCCTGGTGGAAGGCGTTCGCGAGGCTCATCTGGTTGTTGGCCACGCGCATGCCGCGGCCCCCGCCCCCCGCCGACGCCTTCACGAGGACCGGGTAGCCGATCCGCTGGGCGATCTCGATCGCCTCCTTGTCGCTGGTGAGCAGCCCTTCGCTCCCCGGCACGATGGGGACCTTGCTCTCGAGGGCGATCGTGCGGGCGGACGCCTTGTCGCCCAGGCGGCGCATGGCGCTCGCGGGCGGCCCGATGAATTCGATCCCGTGGTCGCGGCAGGTCTGGGCGAAATCCGCGTTCTCGCTCAGGAATCCGTAGCCGGGATGGATCGCGTCGGCGTCGGTCACCTCCGCGGCGCTGATGATGCTCGGGACCGCGAGATAGGAGGCGCCGCTCGCCGCGGGGCCGATACAGATCCGCTCGTTGGCCAGCGCGAGATAGGGGGCGTCGGCGTCGGCGCGGCTGTAGACGGCGACGGTGTCGATGCCCATTTCGCGGCAGGCGCGGAGCACGCGCAGGGCGATCTCCCCGCGATTGGCGACGAGGATGCGCTGGAACACGGGAGTGGCGCCTACGCACGGCGGACGAGGAACAGGGCTTGCCCGTACTCGACCGCCTCCCCGTTCTGCGCGCAGACCTTCACGATCTCTCCGCTGCAGTCGGCCTTGATCTCGTTCATCACCTTCATCGCCTCGAGGATGCAGACCACGCTTTCCGCGGTCACCGTGGTGCCGATGTCGGCGTAGGATTCCGCCTCAGGGGAAGGCGAGCGGTAGAACGTGCCCACCATGGGCGCCGTGATGGTGTGCAGTCCCGGGTCCGTCGCCGGGACCGCCCCGGGAGCCGCCGCGCCCTCCCCCGCCGCCGGGAGCGGCGGGGCCGCAGGGGCAGCCGGCGCCGGGCTCTCGGCCTTGCGGAGGCGCAGCCGCTTGCCCTCCTCCTCGATCTCGATCTCGACGAGCCCGTTCTCGTTCATGAGCGAGACGATTTTCTTCAGGTCCTTGACGTCCATCCACCCCTCCATCAGGCGCACGCACCGACGCCGAGCGCGCGCTCCGCGATCTGGACGGCATTGAGCGCCGCCCCCTTTCGCAGTTGATCCATGACGCACCAGAGAGCGAGGCCGGCCTCGAAGGCCCGGTCGACACGCACCCTCCCCACATGGACTTCATCGGTTCCGGCCGCCTCGCGCGGCGTCGGGAACCCCTCCCGCCAGTACTTCACGCCGCTCGCCGCCTCCCACGCCGCGGCGGCCTCCGCCGGCTCCATGGCCCGCTCCAGTTCCACGTGAACCGCCTCCGAGTGCGCCCGCAGGACCGGGACGCGGACGCAGGTGGCCGAAACCGGCAACGCCGGAACGCGCAGGATGCGGCGCGTCTCGTCGCGCACCTTGGTCTCCTCCGTGCTGTAGCCGTCCGGCAGAAGCCCCTGCACCCAGGGGATGACATTATGGGCGATCACCTTCGGGAAGACCCGCGCTTGCGGTCCGCGCCCCTCGAGGTCCGCCTGCTCCTGGAGCCGCAGCTCCTCCAGGGCCTGCGCGCCCGCGCCCGAGACCGCCTGGTAGGAGCAGACCAGGACGCGGCGCAAGGCCGCCCGCGCGTGCAGCGGGGCCAGCGCCATGCAGAGCAGGATCGTGGAGCAGTTCGGATTGGCGACGACGCCCGCGTGGTGCGCCAATTCGTCGCCGTTCAGTTCGGGCACGACGAGAGGGCTCTTCGGGTCCATCCGGAACGCGCTCGAGTTGTCCACCACGAGCGCCCCCGCCCGGCGGGCGGCGGGAACCAGCGCCTTGGAAACCTCGGAGCCGGCGCTGAAGAGCGCCAGATCCACCCCCCGGAACGACTCGGGGGTGGCCGGCCGCACGTCGTGCGGGCGGCCGAACGCCGACAGCGTCGTGCCGGCGGAGCGCGGCGAGGCGAGCAGGCGCAACTCCCCCACGGGGAAGGCGCGCTGCTCGAGCACGGCGAGCATCTCCCGCCCCACCACCCCGGTGGCCCCCACCACGGCGACGCGGGTCACGGCGCGGCCCTCCGCCAGTCCCCGCTCTTGCCGCCGCTCTTTTCCATCAGGCGGAGATCGCCGATGACCATGCTCCGGTCCACCGCCTTGAGCATGTCGTAGACGGTGAGGGCGGCGACGGCCGCCGCGACCATCGCCTCCATCTCCATCCCGGTGCGGTCGACCCCGGCAGCCTCGGCGCGGAGCTCCAGGGTGGACGCGTCGGTGAAGTCCGCTTCAACGGAGAGGTGGGTCGTACGGACCGGGTGGCAGAGGGGGATGAGCTGGCTCGTCCGCTTCCCCGCCTGGATGCCGGCGATGCGCGCCGCGGCCAGGACGTCCCCTTTGGCCGCCGCCCCCGTTTTCAGGCTGTGCGCGGCGTCGGACCCCATCCGGATCCGGCAGGTCGCCACGGCACGACGCGCCGTCTCCCCTTTCGCGGTGAGATCCACCATGCGGGCACGGCCCGCGGCGTCGAGATGGGTAAGCTTGGCCATGGTGGCGGAACACCGGAGTGTAGCCACCGGGGACCCGCAAGTCCATCAAGCCGCCCCGGCGCGGCCGCGAGGCGCAGGCGAGCCGTATACTTGAGGGAGCGCCCGTCCGCCAACCCCCTCCGGAGCATTGCATGACGCGATCGACCCCCGGGCTTTGCGCCCTCGCCCTCCTCGTCGCCATTCTAGGATCCGACGGCCAGGCCGACGGCCCCGAGTCGGTGCGCGAGATCCGCATCCAGGAGATCCTCGTCTCCCTCAAAGAGGCTTCCGCGGCCCGGATCTGGGAACGCTCCCAGGAGCTCGTCGCGATGGGGCCCGCCGCGGCCCGCGCGATCCGTCAGGCGGTCTCCTCCGCGACGCCGGAAGGCCGCCTCTGCGCCCTCCGCGCGCTCCTCGAGCTGGACAACACCGCCTACGCGGCGGCGGAATTGGCCAAGATGGCGGAGGACGAACGGATCGAGGCCGCGACGCGGGTTCTCGCCATCGACCTCCTCGGAGAGTCGGGGGAGCCCGATGCCGAGGAGAGCCTTCTCGAGCTCCTCGACTCCCTCAATGCCCGCATCAAGATCTCCGCGGCGCGAGCCCTGTGGCGGCTCGGCACCCCGCGCAGCCAGAAGGCCAAGGACATCCTGCGGGATGTCTTGAAGGCGTCCGACCCCGAACTGAAAGCGGCGGGCGCCATCGCCCTGGCGGAGATCGGCGACGCCGACACCCCGGGCGTGATGGAGACCCTGCGGGAGCTGGCGCGCGAGCCCACCGAGCGCGGACAGCTCGCCGCAGCCCTCCATGACAAGCTGCTTTACAAAAAGACCCTCGATCGCATCGCCGCGCGGGAGGAGGGAGGCGCGGTGGTCCCCCCCCCGATCAAGGACGGGAAGGGGATATGGGCCCATCTCGACGAGATCAGGACGCTTCTCGAGACGATGTACGACGCCAAGACCCCGACGTCTGTCGAGGACCTGAAGCGGCGCGCGGCGCGCGGGCTGCTCGAACTCCCCACCGATGCGCACACCGCCTTCATGGACCCCGACGAGCACCGGGAGTGGAACGCGCAGTTCAACCCCCACTACGGCGGGATCGGCGCGCTCATCGACACCAACGTCAAGGACGACTTCCGCATCGCGCGGCCCTTCTTCGGCGGCCCGGCGTGGAAGGCCGACATCCGCACCGGCGACAGCATCGTCGCCGTGAACGGCGTGCCCACCGAGGGGCGCAAGACCGAGGAGATCATCAAGCAGGTGAAGGGCCCGCCGGGCACCACCGTGCTCCTCACGATCCTCCGGGAGGGCTGGAGAGCGACGAAAGACGTTCCGGTCATCCGCGCGACCATCGTGCTCCCCACGGTGCTCCAGCGGATGCTCCCCGGCAAGATCGGCTACATCGAGATCGCCAGCTTCGGCGAGGAGACCGGGAACCAGTTCGAGAAGGAGCTGACGGCGCTGGAGGCGGACGGGCTGCGTGGCTTGGTCATCGACCTGCGCTGGAATCCCGGAGGTTCGCTGCACACCGTCAAGCAGTGCCTCACCCCCTTCCTGAAGCGGGGCGACCTCATCTGCACCGTCTCCGGACGGATGGTGCGCGCGGAGTCCCACGTGGCGGGCGTCCCCGACCGCGAGCGCCGCTACCCCATCTCCGTGCTCATCAACGAGCGCAGCGCCTCGGGGGCCGAGTTGATGTCGGGGGTCCTGCAGCACTACTCGACACGGTCGGCGCTCACCGACGCCAAGGACCGCTACGTCGACGCCGTCGTCCTGGGGGAGCCCACGTTCGGGAAGGGCACCGTCCAGTACACGCGCGACCTCGCCTCGTGGCCGGGGGAACCCTTCCTCGACGAGCCGCGCCGCAACGGCGAGTACGATCCCGGGGAGCCGTTCGCGGACGCCAACCGCAACAAGAGATGGGATGCCGGCGAATCCTTCAGCGATCTGCCGCGCCCCAATGGCCGCTGGGACGAGGGGGAAACCTGGCAGGACACCAACGGCAACGGCACCTGGGACGCGAACGAGAAGTTCGAGGACGCCAACGGGGACGGCGTCTGGAACGGCCCGGAGAAGTTCGAGGACCTCAACCGGAACGGCCAGTACGACTACGGTGCCGCCGTGCGCATGACGGTGGCGCGCTACTACCTCCCGAGCGGGAAGAACTTCACCCGGGAGCGGGTGGCGAAGGACGGCGGGTTCGTCTGGGAGGGGGGCGTGGTCCCGGACCTGGCTCTCGAGCAGCCGAAGCTCCTAGCGAGCCACATCGCCGAGATCCAGGAGCTCCAACTGGCCGGCACGCTCCGCGAGTACGTCCGGGCGCGCTGGGCCGAGCACCAGGCGCGCTTCCGCGAGCTCGCCTACGAGGACGGGCGCGACCCCTCGCGCTACCCCGGGTTCGCGGAGTTCCACGCCGCGTCGGGCACGCGCCTCACCCAACAGGAGTTCCGCCGCGCGCTGCGCCTCGAAGTGCGCCGGGAGGTGGCCAATAACATCGGCGAGGACATCCGGGGCGACCTGTCGGACGACTTCGTGCTCCGCCGCGGGGTGGAGGAGGTCCTGACGCGGCTCGGCGTCGACCCGAAGGAACTCCCGGAATACCGTTCGATCGCCGAACATTCCGAGGAGTGAGGATCGTCGACCGGGCGGGGCTCCGGCTCCTCGTCTTCCCCTCCCTGGAGGAGCTCGGGCTCCTCTGCGCGATCTCCACGCTCCCCCTCGATGTCCGCGACCAGGCCCAGAGCGAACGGCTCCTGCGCGCCTTGGGCCTGGACCCCGCCCGGGCGGTGACCCCCCGCCAGGTCCACCACGCCACCGTCCTCGAGGTGCATCGCCGCAAACCCGCGCAGCCCCCGGAAGCGGACGGCCTCGTCACCGACGTGCCGGGCCAGCCGCTCCTGCTCCGGGCCGCCGACTGCTCCCTGATCGTGGTGGCGGACCCGGTGCGCCGCGCCGTCGGGGTCGCCCACGCCGGCTGGCGCGGTTCGGCGCGGGGCATCGTCGTCAACCTCGTGAAGGCGATGGCGGGGGCCTACGGTACGCGACCGGCGGACTGCCGCGCCGCGGTGGGCCCCACGATCTCCGCCCGCAACTACCCCGTGGGGCCCGAGGTGCCCGTCGCCTTCCTGCGCAACCGCGCCTGGGCTTCCGCCCACGTGTTCGCCAAGGAGGGGCGCCTCCACTTCGACCTGCCTGGCGCCAACGCACGGTTCCTGGAGGAGGCCGGCATTCCCCCGGCTTCCATCGAGGTCTCCGACCTCTGCACCTTCGAGGCGCAGGGCCTCCTCCACTCGTTCAGGCGCAACGGGCCGGGGGCAGGGCATCACGGCCTCGTCGCGGCCTGGCCCCGGTTCGCGGGCAAGGCGCCTAGGGAGCGAGCTTGACGTCTTTGAGGGAGCTCTTGAATTCGCGGTCGAACGCCTCGGCGAACTCGTAGACCCCCTGGAAGTCGCTTTTGGTGTCGCTGTCGGTGCGCGACAGGAGGCCCGCCTCGACGAGGTTGAAGACCAGCTCGCCGAAGTCGGAGGTCTCGTTGACCCCCCACTCCCCGAGCACGGTCCGTGCCAGGAAGCCGAAATGCTCCGTGGCGTAGAGGCGGATCCCCTCCAGGAGCTCCCGGCCGGTGACATGCCGCACCTTCTTCATGCGCTGGATGGTGTAATCGAGCGCGTCGAAGATGAAATAGTACGCCTGCGGGCTGTAGCGCCCGTCTCGACGCACGATCCTGAGAATCGAGTCGCTCTTCTCCGCCGACATGGACTCGAACCGGCCTCCTGCTAGTCCTAACGGCCGGGTCGTCCCGTTACTTTAACCGGAGGGCGGCGGGAGGGGCTCCGCAGAACCGGCCGCTCCCGGAGCGGGGGGTTGGCGGGACGGATCCGCCCCCACGCGCGGTGCCCCCCGCACCCCCTCCGGTTCGAGGTCAGCGACCGGGGCGCTAGCCGTTCCCCCGCGATCCAGGAGGATCAGGCACTTCTGGGTCAGCACCTCGCCGTTGAGGACCACCCCCCTGGCGTCGGTGGAGACGATGCGCACCCGGGTCCCCCGCGGAGGCAGCTCCTTGCGCAGCTCGGTGTAAACCTCGTCCTCGTAGCGCAGGCAGCAGAGCAGCCGGCCGCACATGCCCGAGATCTTGCTCGGATCGAGGGTCGACTTCTGGTTCTTGGCCATCTTCATCGTGACCGGCTTCATGTCGCGGATCCAGGAGGAGCAGCAGAGCTCGCGGCCGCAGAACGACACGTCCCCCAGGAGCTTCGCCTCGTCCCGCGCGCCGATCTGCTTCAGCTCGATGCGCATGTGGTACTCGCGCGCCAGCTCGCGCACGAGATCGCGGAAGTCGACGCGCTCCTCGGAGAAGAAGTAGAAGGTGAGGCGACCCCCGCCGAGGATCTTCTCCACGCGCACGAGTTTCATAGGAAGCTCGAGCTTGGCGACCAGCGCCTGGCAGTTGCGAAACTCCGTGGAACGGGAGCCGGAGTCGAGCTCCTCCTGGAGCGCGAGATCGGCGCGCGTCGCGTGGCGGACGGCCTCGGCGCCGGCGGGCGGGGAGCCCGGTGCCGGCTCGGCGGGATCGGTCAGCACAAGCGCGTACTCCAGCCCCCGCTCCGTCCGGACCACCAGTTCGTCCCCCTTCTTGGCGTCGGGAACGCTGGTCGTCTTGCAGCCGGTACGGCAGCTGTTGCAGCCGTGCCGGACCGTGGCGGTCAGTTGCCGTGTCGTTTCCATCCTTGCACCACGAGGTGAGCCATGACGATACCCGGATTCGCGTTGGCCTGCAGCGATCCGAGCCCCTCCATCAAGGCCCGCACGACAAATTCCGAAGCGGGAAGGTCGCGACGCAGCCGCGTGGCCGCCACCCGGAGCACCTCGCCGAGCCTCCGGCGCAGGTCCGCGGGCTTTTCGCCCCCGCGCGCGCGGGCGAGCTTCTCCGCCTCTCCCAAGGGATCGTGCGCCCGGCCCTGCAGCAGCGGGAGAAGGCTGGCGACCGACTCCGCGATGCCCGCCTCGTGGTGGTAGAGGGCGCGACCGGCGGAGCCCTCCGCGTCCGCCGCGTCTCCCGGATCCCGGCCGTTTCTGCGCAGCACCTCGGCGAACGCGGCGCGGTCGAGGGGCCTGGCCCGGACGCGGGCGCAGCGCGAAACCACCGTGGCTGGGAGGAGTTCCGGGCTTTCGGCCACCAGGATCACCGCCGCGCCGGAGGGGGGCTCCTCCATGGTCTTCAAGAGCGCATTCAGCGCGTCGAGGTGGAGCCGGTCGGCGTCGCGAAGAAGCAGGACGGGGCGCGGGCCCTCCACGGCCCGCCGCGCGATCGCTTCCCGCGCGGCGCGCACTCCGTCGATCCCGTCCCCCGGCTCCACCACGTGGAGGTCGGGGTGGTGAAAGCCCTCCACCCGGGCGAAGGAGGCGGGCGAATCCCCCAGGATGGCGCAGGCGGTGCGGTGGGCGAGGAGGAACCGCCCCACGCCGTCGGGACCCCAGAGGAGCGTCGTCCCCGCACCCCCACCCCGCCGGAGCAGGGCGGAGAGCGCGGCCACGGCGGCCTGCTGCCCCACCACCGGGGCGAAGGGATCCGACACGCCAGCGAGCGGCACCTACAGCCGCTCCAGAACGCGCTCGATCTCCGCCGCGAGATGGTCCGCCGGAGAGGTCGCGTCGAGAACGACCGCTCGCGGTCCCAGGCGCCGCGCCTCTGCCAGGAACCCCTCGCGTACACGCCGGTGGTACTCGAGGGGGCGCGACTCGATGCGGTCGCGCGCGCCGGTCACGCGCTTCAGGCCGATTTCGGGAGCCAGATCGAGGAAGAGGACCCGCTCCGGCTCCAGGCCGCCGGTGGCGACTCTGGTCACGGCCCGCACCTCCTCCACCGAGAGCCCCAAGCCGTAGCCCTGATAGGCGAGGGTGGAGTAGGCATAGCGGTCGAGGATGACGGTCTTGCCCGCTTCCAGCGCCGGCCGCAGCACGGCGGTGACGAGCTGCGCCCTGGCCGCCTGGTAGAGGAGCATCTCCGTGAGCGGCACCAAGTCGGTCTCCGGCGCGAGAATCAGGTCGCGGATCGCCTCCCCCGCCGGCGTCCCCCCCGGCTCCCGCAGGAGTACTACCTCCTCGCCCCGCTCCTCGCGCCTGCGGGCGAGGCGCGCCGCCTGGGTGGTCTTGCCCGCCCCGTCCGGACCCTCGAAGACGATGAACCGCCCCGGCATGGCCGCCAGTCTAGGGCTTGGGGAGGACGCGGCCCACCGCGCGCACGAGCGCGGCAAACTGCCCGTCGCGGCCGCTCCGGGCGGCGACCCAGCGGCAGGCCTCCTGCACCGTGCGGGGCGACTTGAGACCCAACGAGACGGCGATCTCCAGGCGCGCGAGGCCGTGGCGCGCCGCTTCGGCGATCACGGCGCGCTTCGCCTCCACGATGCCGCGCCGTTTGCTCGAAAGATCGAGGAGCGCTCGCTCCACGCGGAACGCGCCGGCCGCGGCGTCCTTGAGGCGATCGAGGAGCGCGGCGGGAGCGAGGGAGGGGGGCGGGGTCGGCGCACTCCCGCGGGCAGGAACGGCCTCGACCGGGACCAGCACCCCTCCCAGGAGGCGGCAAACCAGCGCCTCCCCCAGGCCGGGGCACTCCCGCGGATGGCCGCGGAGGGAGGCGATGCAGCGTCCCCCGCGGTCCGCCACGCCGTCCAGGAGGAGACTGAGGGTGCGCTGCGCCCCCGGCTTTCCCGCCAGCTGCTCCACGCCGTCGATGAGGACGAGCTTCTTGCGCGGCATCAGGTGGCGGCTCTTGCCGGCGAGGAGGGTGGCGAGATCGAGGCGGAAGGCGCGACCCGCCGCCAGTTTCTCGGCCCAATGGAGGAGGATGCTCTTTCCCGAGGCCGGGGGACCGTAGAGAAGGAGGAGCGGGGCGTGCGGATCGCTCCCGTCGACGGCGGCGCGCACCATCCGCACGGCGAACTCGTTGCCCTTGCCTAGACGGATGCGGTCGGTTTTCCCCCGCACCGGGGGCGGATCGTCGTTCACGAGGCGCGCCGAGGGGCCGAGCGCCTCCCGCACGCAGGCGGCGTAGCGTCCCTCGAGTCGGCTGCGCGCGAAGGCGCTGGAGACGCGGAGGGCGAGGCCGTCCCGCGCCGTCCCCTGTTCGAGGCGCGCCCCGCGCAGGAGGTGCGCGGCGCCCTCCGCTTCGAGCAGGGCCTGCAGCCGCTGCAGCGTGTGGTTGCTGTCGGGAGCCATGGTTTCCGGCCCCTCACGGCCCTTCGAGTTTTTTCTTCACTTCCCCGATCCGGGGGAACTCTTCCACCCGGTCGGCCGCCCGCTGCGTCGCCTCTTCGAGCGCCTTGAGCGCCTCTTCGCGCTCTCCGGCCTCGATCGCGATCTCGGCGAGGTCCAGCCAAACCTCCACCCGCATCTCGACCGGAGCCTCGTCGGGGAGCAATCTTACCCTGCACCGCGCGGAACGCAGCGCATCCTTCGGTCGTGCCGCCTCGCGGTAGAGCGACATGAGGGAATGGTGGATCTGCGGGTGGAAGAGCGTGATGCGCAGCGCCTCCTCGAGGACGCGGATCGCATCCGCGCTCCGGCCACGCCGGCGGTACTCGGCGTCGAGCTGGAGACGCAGCCCGATATTGGTCGAAGCGAGGCGCGCGTGCTGCTCCATCTCCATCAGCGCATCGTCGGGGCGCGCCTTGGCGGCGTAGTAGAGCTGGAGAAGGGTGTACGGGCTCTGCGGCCCGACCCGCGGAGGGAAGCACTCCTTCGCCTTCTTGAGATGGGTCTCGTAGGCGTCGCCCGCCTGATCTTGCGCGGCGAAGGAAGCCATGGCGAGGCGCGCGTCGAAGTCCTCTCCGCCCGCCTCGAAGAATTTCTCCAGCAGCGGCCGCGCGCGATCGCGGCGCTCGGAGCGCAGGAAGAGGAACGCGCGCAGGAGGATCGACCCGGTGTCGGTCGGCGGGAGATGGGCGGCGGCGCGGTCGAGCCAGACGCCGGCGTCGACGTTTTGGCCCGCCTGGTAGTAAGCCCAGGCGATCTTGAGGAGCGTCGCGCCGTCGCTCGCGTCCTCGAGCGCCGCTTGCCGCAGGGCGGCGAGCACCCCGCGGTAGTCCGGGACGCGTCGGTACCCCGCGATGCGCGCGCCGATGTAGTCGCGGAAGAGGCGGTCGAACTCCTCGAGCTTCAGGTCGAAGGCCTGCTGGAACACCTCGCGCATGGGCCGGTCCTTGCCATAGAGCCGGAGCGCCTTCACGATGCCCGCTTCGCCGGAACGCTCCTTCAGGAAGGCGAGCATCAGCCCGCCGACGTGGTAGGCGTAGGCGACCTGGCCGGTGCGGAAGAGCGCGTCGAACCGCGCAATGCCGGGCAGCGACCCGGTGTGGTAGGCGTCGAAGACCATCCGCTCGAAGTCCTCGTCGAGCCCCCATCCGGTGTCGAGGGGGATCTCCTCGAGCACGCTCAGCCCCTCCGTGAACCAGCGCGGCACCTGTCCGCCGCTCAGCTGCAGGGAGATGACATGGGCGAATTCGTGGCGGGCGGTGGAGGCCCAGAGGAACTGGCCCGGCGGAAGCGCCTGGGGCGAATCGAGGGTGATGAGGCCGCCGAAGCAGGCGCCGAGGGCCGGAATTCCGGGCAGCCCGATCGTCCGCACGGAGAAGTCGTCCGCCTTCCGGAACACCTCCACGAGCACGGGAACCTCCGGCGTGAACCCGTACCGCTGCGTCATGTCGGCCCAGCACTCCTCCAGCAGCTGGGGCAGGTAGGCGGCGAGGATCGCGTGTTCGGAGGGGTCGAGCCGCACCACGAAGTGCTCGGTGCGCAGCTCGGTGAGGGTTCCGGTGACGTACTCGAGGACCTGTTTGAAGTTGTCCCGCATGGGATGGCTGAGCGGGAAGAGCGCCTGGGACTTCGCCAATGCGTCCCGCGCCTCCACCGCTCGCCCCAGATTCGCCAGGAAGATGCCGAGGGCGGCGTGCGCCTCGAAATGCGTGGGGTCGAGGTCGACCGCCTTGCGCAGAAACACCGCTGCGCGGTCGTAGCGCCGCTGGCGCGAGGCGACGACGAGCCCCGCCAGGTAGTAGCCCTCCCCGAAGGTCGGGTCGATGGCCAGCACCTCCTGCATGCCCTTCTCGAAGGCGGCGTCCCCCGAGACGAGCAGGTCCAGCGTCGCCTTCAGGGCGAGCAGGGAGCGGTGCCGCGGATTGGTCGCGAGCCCCTTGCCCAGCTGCTCCTCCGCGACGTCGTACTCGTTGTCCTCCAGCGCGATCTGCGCCACGATCGCGCGCGCCTCGGTCTGGGAGGGGTTGACGCGGAGCGCGGTCTCGGCGAGCCGGCGTGCCTCGCCCTCGTTGCCGAACCCCACGAGGAGCGACTTCGCGACCTCGACGTAGAGGTCGGCCAGCTCCGGATTGCGGTTCTCCATGAAGCGGAGCGCACGCCGCGCCCCGACGATGGCACGCTGCCGTTCGAGTCGGGTCACGCGCACCGATTCGACCCAGGCGTCCCAATGCTCCGGATCGAGGCGGTCCTTGGCGAACTCCAGCAGCTCCTTGGCGTTGTTCGCGAAGTCGTAGTCGAGGGGGCTCAGCTCGACGTAGTGCCGGAGCGCGCGCGCCACCAGGGTCATCTCCGCGGCGAGCGGGCGCGCCTGGCGCGGGTCGGCCCGCAGCGCCTCGCTCTGCTCCGCGGCCTTCGCCAGGGCGGAGTAGCGGCGCTCGTAGTAGGTGAGGAAGTAGTCGAGAACCCCGCGCGCCTCCTCCCGCTTGCCGGAGGAGGCGAGCGCCTCGGCCAGGAGGGAGCGCGCCGCCAGTCCGGTCAGGTCGGGACCCTCGCTCCCCTTGTCCACCACGGCGCGCGCCAGGTCGCGGGCCGAGAGGGTGCGGCCGCGAAGGAATTCGAGTTCGGCCAGGGCCAGGGTCGCCTCCCGGTCTCCCCCCTCCGCGCCCAGCATCTCCCGCAGCACCTCCTCCGCGGGGCCATACGCCCCCTGCGCCCGGTGCGCCGCCACGATGCCGAGACGCGCCGCGCGGTTCCCTGCGTCGCGGCGCAGCGCCTTTTGGAAGCGGAGACGCGCCTCGTCGTAGTTGCCCTGGCGCAGGCTCTCCTCGCCGCGGCCGACGTACATCGCGACGAGATCCTCGGCCTCGTCGGGAGGGAGGTCGTCCTCTTGGGCGTGCGCAATCGGCGCGGAGAGCGCGAGGAGCAGCAGGATGCGGCGCGGACTCATCGCGACCATTGTACGAGGCGCCAGGCGCGCCGGAGTGCCGCGATCGAGACGCGACGGCGACTCGCTCGCCGGCTCGCGCGGGCACGGGGAGGTTGCCACACGCCCGCGTCTGCCCGCGGCCCTCGTTCCCGCTCGCAGCGGAGCGGCCGCACGATAGGATGGCCCCCATGCCCCCTCCCGTCGCCGCCCGCGTTCGCACCCTGCCCGCCTATCCTTTCGCCGTCATCGACGACAAGGTGAGCGCCCTGAGAGACGCGGGCGCCTCCCCCATCGACTTCGGCGTGGGCGATCCCACCCTTCCCACCCCCGCCCTGGTGCGGGAGCGGGGCCGCGCGGCGATGGACGAGCGGGCCAGCTCGGGCTATCCCTCCACCATCGGCGACGCCTCCTACCGCGAGGCCGTGGCCGCCTGGATGCGCCGCCGTTTCGGCGTCGCGCTGGACCCTTCCCGCGAAATCACCAGCACCATCGGGAGCAAGGAGGGGATCTTCCACTTCCCGCTCGCCTTCGTGGACCCGGGCGATCTCGTGCTCTGCCCCGCCCCCGGCTATCCGCCCTACGCCCGGGGAACCGCGTTCGCGGGAGGCACCCCCTATTTCCTGCCCCTGCGCAGCGAGGCCGGCTTCCTGCCCGACCTCGACGCCATCCCGAAGGAGGTGGCCGCCCGGGCGCGCATCCTCTGGCTGAACTATCCCAATTCGCCCAGCGGCGCCGTCGCGCCGCCCGCCTTCCTCGAGCGCGCGGTGGCCTGGGGGCGCGCGCGCGGCATCCTGGTGGTGAACGACGAGGCCTATACGGAGCTCTATTACGGCCCCGAGGCGCCGCGGTCGATCCTGGAGTTCGGCCTCGAAGGGGTGGTCTCGTTCCAGAGCATGAGCAAGCGGAGCGCCATGACCGGCTGGCGGGTCGGCTGGACCGCGGGCGACGCCTCCGCCATCGCCGCCTTCCGCAAGGTGAAGGCCAACATCGACTCCGGCACGCCCACCTTCCTCCAGGATGCCGCCGTGGCGGCCCTCGCCGACGAGACCCACGTCGCGGAGATGCGGAAGGAGTACCGCAAGAAGCGCGACCTGCTCGCGGAGACCCTCGTCTCCCTCGGTCTGCCCGACTGCCGCCCCGATGCGGCCATCTATCTCTGGCAGCGCCTCCCGACCGGAGTCCGGTCGGTGGAGTTCGCCGAACGGCTCCTCGCGCGGGAGATCGCCGTGGTTTGCACGCCGGGGGCGTGGCTCTCCGATCCGTGCGCGGATGGAACCAACCCGGGCGAGGGCCATGTCCGATTCGCCTTGGTGCCCTCCGTCGAGGAGACGGAGGAGGCGTGCGCGCGGCTGCGCGCGCACAAGGCGCGCCTCTTCGGCTAGCGGGCTTCCTTGCCGCGGCGGCGCCGCAGGAGGGCGAGCCCGCCGAAGCCGCTGATGATCGCCATGTAGTAGCCGAAGTCGTAGCCCCACCCGGCATTCGCCGTCTCGTAGATGCGCGTCTTGCCGCCGTTCACGAGGCCCAAGACCAAGGAGAATGGCGCGATCCAGCCGTGCCAGATCCCCGACAGGAACCGCGCGGGGCGGTCGGGGGTGCAGGCGCCGTCGCCAGGCGTGCAGCCGGCCAGGGGGAGGAGGAGCAGGAGCAGCGCGGCAGCCTTCGTGCCTCGGGCCATGTCACTTCCTTTTGCGCGCAGAGACGTAGCGCGCGTGCCACGCTTCGAGGACGCGCCGGATCTCGACGCGCGCCTCCGGGGGACCGACGATCTCCGCCTCCTCGCCGTGCTGCAGCGCCCAGTCCACCACCCAGCGCAGGCTGTCGGTGCGGACGAAGCGGTCCACGCTGCCGTTGGAGAGTTCCCGGATCTCGCTCGCCTGGCTGATCTCTCGGGCGAAGCGCGCCGCCGACGGGCCGAAGCGCACCTGCACGGTGAGATCGCCCGAGCCGGGACGGTAGAGGTCCGGCTTCCTGTAGCGCGCCGCGCTGAACGACTCCGGGCGCTCGAAGGTGCGGTCGGTGAGCTGCACGGTGCGCATCCGGTCCACGCGGAAGCTCAGCTCGCGGCCGCGCAGGCTGTCCCGCGCCACAAGGTAGAAATGCCCCAGGTGGTCGAGGAGCGCGTAGGGCCGGACGGACCGCGCGGTGAGGGCGCGCCGCCGCTGCGTGTAGTACTCCAGCGCGACCTCGCGCCGCTCCGCGAGCGCCTGCTCGAGGAGCGCCATGCGGCTCCCCAGGGCCCCGGGCCCCCTCCGCGCTCCGATCCGGCGCGCCAGCCCGCGCACCTCCCGGCGCCCCATCGACCGTTCCACCTTGCGCAAGAGCCCCGCCGCCGCCGACGCCTGCGGCGAGCCGCGGGCCGGGGGCAGGGCGCGCAACGCCAGGAGGATGGCGGTCGTCTCCGCCGGGGTGAGCCGCGCCGGGCGCTTGAACTGGTCGGCGAAGCGGACCGTGACCTTGTCCCCCTCCGTGAAGCAGGCGATGTAGTCGTGCGGCATGTAGGGGGGCACACCGCAGAGCATGAGCGCTTCCGGTATCTCGCGCGCGGCGGCCTGGGGGGAGAGGCCGAGGTGCTCACCGATCTCCCGGAACGTGATGCGCGGCCTCTGCCGAAGGAGCGGGATGAGCGAGAGGTAGAGCCGCAGCTTGGCCAGCGGAAGCGCCATCAGGAGTACCGTTTCGCCAGGGCCGCGAGATGATCCTCCGCCTGCTTCCGGAGCCACGGCGGCCCGAGCACCTCGCAATCGGCGGAGTAGGGGGCGAGGAGACTGAGGAGGCGCTGGTGGGTGCGCGGGGAGCGGCGCACCTTGAGCTGGAGCTCTCCCGATCCGTCCGTGCGGCGCTCGAACTTCCGTCCCCCCGCGAGGTTCTGCTCCACCATCCAGGCGACCTCGGCGTCGAACGCGACCCGCGCCCACTCCTCCCTGCCACCCTCGAATTCCCAGGGTCCCTTATCGAGGAACTCCTCGACATGGAATCCGTCCGGGATCTCGTACTCCCCCCGGCCGCGCGCCTTGACGAACTGCACCGCCCCCTGGATGCGCGCGAGCTTGAACTGCCGCAAGGAGTCGCGGCTCAGGTCCTGTCCCACCAGGTACCACTCGCCCTCCCGGTATCCGAGCCCGTAGGGTTGGACGTGCCTCTGCGTCGTCTCCCGGGCGTCGGGGCGCCGGTACTTGAAGCGCACCTCCTTGCACTGCCAGGCCGCGCGCACGAGCCGGTCCAGGTTGTCGAGGGCGGCACGGTCGCGCCGGCCGCGACTGAAGGCGAGCAGGTTGCTCCGCGCCGCCAGCTCCTGGAGCTCCTCGGGAAGCGGCGAATCGATGGTGAGCTTGAGCAGGGCGGAACGGAGGTTCGCGCTCACCGCGTCGGAGCCGCTCCGGGCGGTGTTGCCGAGCACCGCCAGCAGCGCCGCCTCGTCGTCGGTCAGCTCGAGCTCGTGGTGGAAGTACTGGTCGCGCGGGATGTAGTAGCCGTCCCGCCCGCGCTCGTCGGCAGCGACGTACTCCACCGGGATGCCGATCTCCCGCAGCTCCTTCTTGTCCCGATCGAACCTCTTCTCGACGGCGTCTTCCCGGGCCGAGTCGTTGTAGCCGATCACGGTCTTCCGGATGGAGAGGAACGGCACCGGCTCCGGCGAGGCGAGCAGGAACGCCACCAGATTCATGAGGCGCTCGAACTTGGGGACGACGTCCGCCATCGGAGGGATTGTAGAGAATCCTCAGCGGATCTTCTTGTGCTTCCAGTGTCCGTGGCGCCAGACGGCCATGTACATCGCTGCCCCGAGCCCTCCGGTGAGGACGAGAATCCACCAGAGCGAGGTCCGGTCGTAGCCGTGCACGCCGGCGAACCGGGTGACGGCCCAGGCGAAGGGGACCTGGAGGAGGAGGAAGACCACGGCGTCGAGGAACAGGGGCGTCTTGGTCGAGCCCGCCCCGTTGAGCGCCTGCGCCAGGGTGATCGTCACCGCGACGAAGGGATAGCCGAATACCGCGATCTTCAGGTACTCGACGCAGAGCTCCACCGGCTCGGCGTACTCCGGCCGGCTGGCGGGATCGCCCCCGAAAAAGATCACGATGGGCCGCGCGTAGACGTAAAAGACCGCGCCGATGCCCGCCATGAGGATCACATCGAGGACGACGGCGATCCAGCCCGCGGCTCGGGCGCGGGCGATCTTGCCCGCACCGAGCCCCTGGCCCACCATGGCCGCCGCCGCCGCGCCCCAGCCCGCTCCGGTGAAAAGCGCCAGCATGTCGAGCCGGAACCCGACGGCGAGGGCTGCCTGGATCGCCTGGCCCTCGCCGAACCGGTTCACGAACCCCAGGATCGCGCCGTAGGCGACGGTGCGCACCACGAACTGGAGCGAGGACGGGATGCCGATCCGCGCCAGTTGGGCGATCATCCGGAACCGCGGCCAGGGGCGCGAGAGGATGAGCCGCACCGGCGAGGCGCGACGCGTGATGATGTAGAGGCCCAAGAGCGCGAAGAGGCCGCGGGCAATCAAGGTGCCCCAGGCCGCCCCAGCCACCTCCATCCGCGGGAATCCCCACACGCCGTGGATGAGCGCGATGTCGAGGAAGACATTGAGCAGGTTGGCGCCCACGAGCAGGATCATGGGCCAGCGCGCGTTGCCTCCCGCGCGCAGCACCGCCGTCACCTGCATGAGGAAAAACATCGTGAGCAGGCCTGCCGAGTTGATCTGGAGGTACTCGACGGCGGGGGCGAGTTGGTCGCCGTGGGAGCCGACGAGGCGGTTGAGCTCCTCGGCGTAGACATAGCTCGGCCAGCCCAGCGCCAGCGCCAGGAAGATGAGCAGCAGGAACCCCTGGAGCGCGTTGGCGTTGGCCCGCCGGTAGTTGCGCATCCCGAAGTTGCGCGAGATGACCGCGATGGAGGCGTTGTTCACCCCGTTGCTGATCAGCATCGGGATGAGATTGACCAGGGAGGCCTGGTTCACCGCGGCGAGCCCGGCCGGGCCCGCCGGGCCCGGCAACCGCGCGACGATGATCAAGTCGACGAGGTTGAAGAGGCCATGGAAAAACATCCCCAGGACGAGGGGGATCCCGAAGGTCACCAGGCGCCAGCAGAGCGGCCCGCGATTGAGGTCGCCCGCGGCGCGCCCGTCGGTCATGCGGAGGCCAGCGCCTTCTCCACGGGAACGTAGGGAAGGTCGAACGCGGCGGCCACTCCCTGGTGCGTCACCTGGCCCTTGTGGACGTTGATGCCCCGCGCGAATCCGGGATCCTCGAGGAGCGTCCGGGAGACCCCCACGGCGGCCAGGCGGCCCAGGTAGGGGATCGTGGCGTTCGTGAGGGCGTAGGTCGAGGTGCGCGGGACGGCGCCCGGCATGTTGGCGACGCAGTAGTGGAGCACGCCGTCCACGACATAGGTCGGGTCGGAGTGGGTCGTCGGCTTGCAGGTCTCGACGCAGCCCCCCTGGTCGACGGCGACGTCCACGATCACGGCGCCGTTCTTCATCTCTTTCAAATAGGCGCGGGGCACCAGCACGGGCGCCTTGGCACCCTCGATGAGCACCGCCCCGACCAGCAGGTCGGCCCGGCGGCAGGCGCCCAGGACGGACTCGGGGTTGGAGTGGAGCGTCGTGACGTTGGGCGGCATCACATCGGCGAGGTATCGCAGGCGTTCCAGGCTCACATCCAGGATCGTCACCCGGGCGCCGAGCCCCGCGGCCATCCATGCGGCCTGGGTCCCCACCACGCCGCCCCCCAGGATGCAGACTTCCGAGGCCGCCACACCCGGCACGCCGCCGAGGAGCACGCCCCGCCCCCCCTCCGGCTTCTGCAGGTAGACCGCGCCGATCTGCACGGCCATCCGCCCCGCCACCTCGCTCATCGGCGTGAGGAGCGGCAGGCGCCGGTTGCGGTCCTCCACGGTTTCATAGGCGACGCAGGTGGCGCCGCTCTTGATCATCGCAAGGGTGAGCGCTTGGGCAGCGGCGAAATGGAAGTAGGTGAAGAGGATCTGCCCGTTCCGGATGAGGGGGTACTCCTGCGGGAGCGGCTCCTTGACCTTGACGATCAGGTCCGCCCTGCGAAAGACCTCCTGGGGCCCATCCGCGGGCAGGCCGCCCGCCTTGAGGTACGCCTCGTCGTCGAAGCCGCTGCCGAGACCGGCGCCCTTCTCGAAATAGACCTTATGCCCCTGGGCGACCATCGTCGCGACGCCGCCCGGCACCATGGCCACGCGGTTCTCGTTGTCCTTGATCTCCCGCGGAACTCCGATGATCATCGCCAGCTCCTCGCAAAAAAGGGGGGAAGGGGCGGGAGTGTATCAAGGACCGGGACAAAGCTCCCGTCCCGCGCGGGCCCGCTGCCCGGCGGCCGCGAGCTAGCCGTCGCCGAGGCGCCGGGCCTCGCGCTTCAGGTTGGGATTGTTGCGGGGGAAGTAGGAACTGATGAGCGCGTTCTCGGCGATCTCGAGGGCATCCCGTTCGCCCACGAGGGGAACCAACTCCTGGCGCGCGGCGGCGGCGAGCTGGTCGCGCTCGGCCTGCATGAGCTCCTTGCGCGCTTCCGGCGTGAGCGCGGCCTCGGCGTCGCCCGGGTGTTTGGCGATGCGCTGGACGACGTCGTCCGCCCGGGCCACGTACTTGAGGACCACCGCCTCGACTTCGGCGCGGCGCAGGTCTTGCACCGGCGCGATCTCCCCCCGCGCCGCGAGGCTGTCGATGCGGCGCATGACGTTTCGGGTCATCCCCTCCTGCCTGCGGCGTCGGTCCACTTCGCGCTGGAGGGCGGCGGCGTACTCGACCTGCTCGTCGGTGATGATCCAATTCCCCTGGGCGTCGCGCTCCGGGGCAGGAGCCGGCGAGGGCCGGTCCGGGGAGGTCGCCCGCGCGGGATCGCCGGAACCGGGGGCGGGGGCGGTCGCCCGGGCCGTCTCCGCCTCCGTCCCCCGGCGGCGCTCGATGTCGGCGAGCTGCGCCTTGAGGGAGGCGAGTTCGCGCCGCAGAGAGCGCAACTCCTCCGCCTGCGACGCCTGCTCGTCGGTCACCGGACGCAGCGCGTGACCGCCGCTGCGGGACGCGGGCGCGGAGTCCACGCGGTCCTGGACGCCGAACACCATGACCGTCAGGACGGTCACGAAACCGGTCAGGAGGAGCACCAGGGCAACCAGGGTTCGGTTCATGAGGCTGGGGTCATCCGATGGGGCGAGCCGCCGCCCTGGCCCCGGCGGGACCGGCGCGAGGGTGGCGGCCTCCCCGTCCTAGGGTACCGCACCCTACCAACCCGCGCCGGGACTTGATGTTTCGCCCGGTCGCCCTTATAGGGGAGGCCTGCGGGCCCATAGCTCAGTTGGCTAGAGCACCTGCTCGACAAGCAGGGGGTCAGAGGTTCAAGTCCTCTTGGGCCCACCACCGGTAAAGCGACCGCGCGACGCCCGAGGGGGCGCCGCGCGGTTTCGTTTCAGGAGAGCGTTTAGGAACTCGCCGCGATCACGAGGTCCGAGAGGACCGGGCTCGCGCCGCCGGCGCTGCGCTTGAGGGTGACCCGCACCTCGAGGAACCTGCCGGCGAGGCTGAAGGTGACGTTCTTGGTCACCGGAATGAACGCCTGGCTTCCGAGACCGGCGGCGGACGCCGCGGCGCGCGCCTCCACGATGATCTGCGTGCCCGCCGGCTCGCTGCCGGCCGGCTCGTTGTTCCAGGAGATGGTGCCCCAGGTGGTCCCGGCGGCGCCGCCGTCTTGCACCACGCGCCAGGTTCCCTGCGGGGAGGTCGTTCCCAGCGCCACCGAGCCGGTCATGTCGCTGTAGTTGTAGGGACTCGCCCCGGGCAGGTCGACCGTCAGGTCCACCGCGCCGATGGGCGTGACGCCGTCCGCACCCAAGGGACCCGCCGTGGGATCGATGCGGGAGGCGTTGCTGGCGTTGATGTTGGCGGTCCAGACCTTCCCGGCGGCGTCCACCGCGACTCCCGTGCTGCCGTCCCCCACGCCCTCCACGTTCCCCACAAATGAGCCGTCGTTCATGAGGTGGCCCACCGTGCTCCCTCCGAACAGGCTGGAGCTGACCCAGACATGGTTGTTGGCCGTCACCGCGAGACCCTGGGCGTTTTCGCTGCCGTGGCCGAACGAACCGAGGACCATGCCCGCCGCGTCGAGCTTGGTGACGAGGTTTCCCGACAACGATCCGACCCAGATGTTGGTGAGGTGGTCGACCGCCAGGCCGTAGTTGGGGATGTTGAGGTAGATCGGATTGGTCGCGCTGAGGGAAGCATTCGGATCCCAGCGCAATACCTGCCCCGACGAACTGGCCGACCAGATGACCCCGAAGGAGTCGATGAGGCCGCCGTAGCCGCCGTGCGCGAAGGGGCCTTCGGTGCGAAGGATCGCGCCGGTCACGCCGTCGATGAGATTGAAGACCGCGTCGTTCGAGCCGAACCTGCCGGTCACCCAGACGTTGTTGTCCTTGTCGACGGTCACGTGGCGCACCGCGCTCGCCGAGGTGCGGACGAAGTGGAGGATCGCCTCGTCCAGGGCCGTCTCGACGCCGCCGTCGCTGTCCACGCCGCTGGCGTTCGGCCAGGCGAGCACGTCCCCGTAGCCCGAGGAGGTCTCGATGGTTCCGTTGCCGTTGCGGTCCACGCCCTGGTTGGCCTCCGCGATCCCGACGTGGATGACCGACTGCGCCCCCCGGTTGCCCGCCCAGCAGGTTCCGTCGAGGGCCACCGTCGTGCGCGACGGATTCGGGCCGAGCTCCGTCTCCGGGGCGGTCTTGTACTCGCCGATGATGACGCCGGTCTCGGTGTTGATCCGGCAGATCGTGCCGCGCGCGGAGAGCGCGATCCAAATGTTGGGGAAGGTCGAGATCGTGTCGTTGAGCCGCAGCGTCCCGGGAGTGTCGTGGTTGACGCTCACCGACGTTCCCTGGTCGAACTGGGAGTTCGTCGTGTAGACGACCCCCTCGAGCGGGAGGATGCCTCCCCCGGCGAAGCCGGGATTGCAGTTCCCGCAGCCCGCGAGGAGCACCGCGCTCGCGAACGCCAGGAGGAGTCGGGCAACCAATCCGCACATTTCGGAGTCCTTTCTTCGGTGCGAATGGTTTCGCCCCGCGCTGAACGGACACACGCTGCCGAACCTAGCTTGAGTGGTCCCCCCGGCTAGAAGGGTACGTGAATGCGCAGACCCAGGATCCAGAGCGTCTCGGTGATGGCGAGCCCGCCACCCGGATCGGAGACGAACATCAGCACAGGGGTCACCTGCAGCTTGCCGCCTTCGAACATGGCGCGGTAATAGATCTCGAAGTGGACTTCCAGGTCCTCGGCGAAGGTCCCGAAGGAGCTGTTGTTTTGGAGCGAGACGAATCCCAGGGCGATTCCGATCACGTCGTCAGGGCGGCTGGCGACCAGTTGCATGAGCTGCACGCCCAAGGAGGCGTCGAACTCCACGGGGTTGGCATCATTCCCCGTCCCGGAGATCCGGACGAAGACGCCGATCCTCTCCGTGGCGAGCCAGTCCCAGGAGAGGCCGCCGGAGACGCCGCCGTCCCCGCTGGCGTCGACGAAGAACTCGTCGATGACCAGGAAGACCCGGACGTTCATGTCGCGCCCGCTCAGCTGCCCCTTGTAGTGCAGCTGGACGTAGAACTGGCCGTTGTTGAACCACTGTCCGGGGGTGTTGAACCAACCCCAGTTCACGGTCCAATTCTTGTCCGCACCGAGGCTGATCCAGAAGTGCCATCCCAGCGATCCGCGGCCCGTATTGTCGGTGAGCCACATCACGGAGGGGACGTCGTCGAAAAGGTTGTTCAGGAACTGCGTGTTCTCGTCGTCGGCAAACGCGTTCTGGCCGATGCGCCGGCGCGGGTCGATGGCCCCGATCTCCCAGTAGAGGATGTAGTCGCCGATGTGCCAGGCGTGGCGGATGCCCGCCTCGTAGACGGTGATGGAGCCCGGATCGGTCGGATTGGTCCCGTCCACGCCGATGGCATCGGTCATGCCGCTCGCCGTGAAGGAGCCGTCGCCCAGGGGCTCGAAGTTGGCGTTGGAATTGGCCGTCAAGTAGAGGAAGCCGACGAGGTTCTCGGTGATTTGGAAATCGAAGTCCAGATCGACGTCCCCGTTGACCAGGACGCGGTTCTGGCTGCAGTAGTCGATGGTGCCGAGGATGACCGCGGTGAACCGCCAGTTGAGCGTGGTGCGGTCGCGCCAGTCGCCGCCGCCCGCCGCACTCTGGTGGCTCGCCGTCTGCTGGAGGTACCCCTCCACTTCGCGCTCGAGGACCGTGTTGGTCGATGCCTGGATCTGCGCCAGCTGCTCTTTGAGCTGGGCGATCTGCTCCTCGATCGTCACCTCACCGGCCCCTGCGGGAGCCGCAAGGCCGCAGATGAGCCCGAAGACGATCCCCGCGCACAACCAGATAGAACGTCGCATCACATCATCCTCCTGGACCGCTCGAATCGGTGACCGGCGGCCTTGATCGGCTGACTCCTCTCGTACGGCCCCATGATCGCAAACGTCCGGGGGAGGGCGCAAGGGGGTGCCTCGCGTCGGGCTGCACGCAGGGCGTCACGGAGGGGGAGCGCGCTGGGCCAGGCGCAAGCCATTGCGCCATCACGGGTTATGCTCCATGCCGCGCTCCCGTAGCCCATTCCGTAGAATCCGCGGGTGCGAAGAGTCCGGCGGCTCTACGAAAGGATCTTCGAGTTCGAGGCCAGCGGTCTGGCCCGAATTCCCCGTCTGCTGCTGCGCCTCGCGCGCATGCTCCTCCTCGTACCGCGCGAATTCCTCAAGGACCACGGCTTCCAATGGGCGGCAGCGCTCGCCTACTACACCCTCCTCTCCCTGGTCCCCCTCGGCATCCTGGCGTTCTCCCTGGCCGACGTCTTCGAGAAGTTCTTCAACCTCGACGAAAAGCTCGCGGACTTGCTGCTGCGGGAGGGGCTGCCGGACGCCGCCATGCGCGCGGGCGACGAGGTGCGCAACGCCATCGACAAGGCGCGAGGTGCGAGCGGCCGCATGGGCGTGATCGGCACCGTGCTTCTCGTCGCGACCAGCCTCGGCCTCTTCTCCGCCCTCGAACGCGCGCTCAACCGCGTCTGGAAGGTGGAGGACCGCCGCACTGCGTTCCAGCGCTTCCGCGCGTTCTGGCTCGTGCTGACCCTCGCCCCCCTCCTCTTCGGACTCTCGGTCTGGGCGACCGCCAAGCTCCGGTCGGCCGGGCTCCAGGAGAGCCTCATCGGCGTCGGCTTCCTCCTGCGCGCCGGGGTGTTCCTGCTCCCCTTCGTCATCACCTGGTCGGCCTTCTTCCTCCTCTACATGTTCCTGCCCAACACCCGGGTGAAGACAACGAGCGCGCTCCTGGGCGCCGTGGTGGCAGGATCGCTCTGGGAGGTGGCGAAGTGGGGCTTCAACCTCTACGTCGCGAATGCGTCGCAGATCGACAAGGTCTATGGGCCCCTCGGCATCCTGCCCCTGTTCATCTTCTGGATCTACATCACCTGGAGCATCGTGCTGTCGGGAGGGGCGCTCGCCTATGTCGACCAGAACTACCGTGCCATCTCCAGCGGGGTCCGGGGCCGGTCTGCGGACACCGGCGCACCGCGCGAGTTCCACGCGATTCGCCTCCTGGTCGAGACCTATCGGAGGTTCCGCGGGGGGGAAGAGCCCCCGGACCTGTTCCAACTGGGCAGCAGTCTCACCTTGCGTACCGAGACGGCACGCGGCATCGCCCTCGATCTCGAGCGCGCCGGCCTCCTGCGGAGCGACGAAGGGGGCCACTACCTCCCGGCCCGCGAGGCGCGTCACATCGGGTTGCGCGAGATCGTGGTCGCGGTGCGCGGAGCCGCGCCCGGCGCCGAGTCCGGGGACGCCGCGAGCTTCCTGGAGGCGTTTCGCGCCGGCGAGGAGGCGCGCTACGCCTCCTTCGGCAGCTCCACGCTGGAAGACCTCATGCCCCCCGACGGTGCGGAGGGGGCCTGACGCCCGGTTCCTTGCGCGTCCCCCGGAGCATCTCCAGCCTGCGCGCCGCGGGAAAATTTTCGATCGCGGTCCGTAGCGCGATGCGCGGAAGCCGCGGTCCGCGCGCACGGAGATAGGCCTCGAGCCTGCGCCGGTCGGTCCGGCCCGCCTCGCGAAGCAGCCAGCCCGTCGCCTTGCGCACCAATTCCTCGCCGTCGCCCAAGAGCCGGTCCGCGGTCGCGTACGCCTCGTCGAGGAGCGCGCCGCGCCGAACGGCGGGGATCCAGCTCACGAGGGACGCGCGCCGCATCCAGCGGTTCCGGGAGGAGGGCCAGGAGGCGAGCGCGGCCGCGAGATCGGGCCGCCGCGCCAGGAGCGGCCCCAGGGAGCCGATGCAGAGCGCATCCACCAGCGCCCAGTTGTCGCATCGGCTCCCCGCGAGCCACCGGCCCGCACGCCGAACGAACGTGCCGTCGAGGCGGCGGGCCCAGCGCTCGCAGAAAAGCAGGGCGAGGGTGCGCGGCTCGTGCAGCGCCTCCGCCATGAGCGGCTCGCAGGCGTCGAGCGCCGCGGCGATCCCCGCGCCCCGGTCGGCGAGCGGCGCCAGATCGCGCGCGATGCGGCGCATCGCGGGGACCGGGACGCCCAGAAGCGCGATCTCCTCCTTGAAGAACCGGCGCCCCGCCTGGCGCGCCGCGGCGCTCGACGCGGCGCGCAGCGCGCGAAGCGCCCGCCGGACGAAGTCGTGGCGCAGTCCGCTTGCCTCGCTCAAGGGAGTGCCTACAATGCCGATAAGCTGGCGGGGGCGCTTAGCTCAGTTGGTTAGAGCGCATGGATCACACCCATGAGGTCGGGGGTTCGAGTCCCTCAGCGCCCACCATTCACCCCCCCGCACAATAGGTCGCCAGCTCCCGACGGAACGACGCCTCGTCCCGACGAAAGAGCGCACGGAACGCCGCGACCCGCGCCGGCGGCTCGGCGGACCGCTCCTTCTCCAGATAGGCCAGGAAGGCCGCGCGCGGCTTCCGGTCGAGGAGGAACCCGGTCAGCAGGAGGGCCGCCGCGTAGTTTCGCGCCCCCTCCGCGCCCACGAACCGCTCGTACTCCTGGAGTTCGAGGAGCTCGTCCGGATCGTACGCGCCGGCGACGGCGTTGAGCCGGACGCGCAGGGAGGAGGCGAGCCCGGAGCGATCCCCCGGTTCCACGGTCTCGAAGTACTGGGCGATGCCCTCCCCCATCCAGGGGCTCAGCCGCTCCCCGGGACTCGACCCCTGGGCCATGGCGAAGTGGACGATCTCGTGGCGCAGCACCGCGCGCTCCGCGTCCTGCGGCAGGAAAATCGCACCCCGGGCGCCGTCGTGGAACGCGCCGAGCGTCTTCGGGTCGACGCGCACCCTCTCCCCCGCGTAGGCACGCAACCGCTCCCCTCCCTGGAATCCCACAACCACGAGTCTCCTTCCCCGCCCCCCCGGGAAGAGCTCCGGCTCCCGCTCCTCGAGCGCCCGGCGGAAGGCGAGCGCCGCGCGCCCCTCGCGGCGCGCCCATTCCGCGTCGGAGGCGAGGGCGAGGAGTTCCTCCTCGTCCAACGCGACGGCCAGCGCGGGATCGAACGGCTGCAGCTCCGCCAACCAGCGGCGTGGGGAGCCCGCGGCGCAGGCGCGCAGCCCGAAAAAGATCGCGACGAAGGGGAGGAGGGCGAGCAGCGCGCCGCGCCACGCCCTCATGGGCGGAGGCGGCTGCCCGCGTCCTTGAGGAACCGCTTCTCCTTGTCGTTCAATGAGCCGAGCCCTTCGCGATTCACCTTGTCCAGGATGCGGTCCACCTCGCTGCGCAAGTCGACCTCTTCCCGCTCCCGATGCCGCTCCCGCGTGCGCCGGGCGCGGGCGGCGCCGCTCGCCCAGAGCGCGCCCAGGCGGGCGAACCAGCCGCCATGCCGGGCGGTGATCCAGCCGAAGAGCGCCCCCCCCAGATGTGCGGTGTGCGCCACGTCGCTGTCGGCCTGGAGGGTCATCAAGACATCCATCCCGATCAGGACCACGACGAGCACCCAGAGCCGCACGGGGATCACGAAGAAGAGAAGGACCGAGGTGTTCGGGTACCAGACCGCCACCAGGACCAGGATGCCCATGAGCGCGCCGCTGAAGCCGAGCATCGGGGTGACCGTCTGCCGCGCGAGGCTCCATGCGATGTAGGCGAAGGAAGCACAGAGCGTGGCGCCGAGGCAGAAGAGGAGCATGCGGCGCGGGCCGAGACGATCCTCCACGGTCCGGCCGAAGAACCAGAGGCCCAACGCGTTGAAGAGCAGGTGGAAGAGGCCTCCATGCAGCAGCGCGCCGGTGACGAGTTGCCAGAGCTTGAACTCCTCGATGACGGCGTAGGGGTCGAGGGCGAGGGCGCGCACCAAGGCGACGTGGGCGGTGCGCGAGACGGAGCGGACCAGGAGCAGAAGCACGGTCATGGCGAGGATGGCGACGAGCAGGCCCTTGGTGGCGCGGTGAAAAGCCCAGAACGCGGAGACGCCGCGACCCTCGTAGTCGTGGCGGAAGTAGTCCCGCTCGCTCATCGCACGTTCTCGTCTACGGCCCCGATGTAGGGGAGGGCGCGATAGCGGCCCGCCCGATCGAGCCCGTACCCCACCAGGAACCTGCCGGGGGCGCGGAACCCGACGAAGTCGGGGTGGACCGCCGCCGCGCGCGGCTCCTCCTTCTCCAAGAGGACGCAGGTCCAGACTTCCGCGGCTCCGAGGGTCTGCAGCCGCGTGCAGAGTTCCGCGAGGGTGCGCCCGCTGTCGAGCACCGTGTCGGCGACGAGCACCGTGGCGCCGCGCAGGAGCCCGGTCTCCATCTCCCCCACCTCGATCCGGCCGCTGGAGACGGTCCCCGTCCCGTAGGAGCGCGCCTGGACAAGCGCCAACTCGAGGGGAGGGCCGAGGGCGCGGGCCAGATCGGTGGCGAAGACGCAGGCGCCTTGAAGCACCCCGAGGAGAACCAGGGAACGCTCGCGCGCGCGGCCGCGGATCTCGCGCCCGAGCTGCCGCACCCGCGCAGCGATCGCCTCCGCCTCGAAGATGCACTCCGGCGCGCCGTGCATGCGGTCGAAGTATACCCCTCCCCGAGCGGTGGCCCGCGGCGCGGGACGCGGGTAGACTCCTGCTCCGCGCCGGCGGCGCATACGCCGGGGAGGCAGTGGATGTCCAGCACAAGAGATGCAGCCCGACCCGCCTACAAGAGCCCCGTCCCGAGCGACCTGGAGATCGCGCAGGAGGCGGACATCCTGCCGGTGGCACGCATCGCCGACCAGGTGGGGCTGCGCGAGGAGGACATCGATTTCTACGGGAGGTTCAAGGCGAAGGTGCACCTCGATGTCCGCGAGCGCCTCGCCATGCGTCCTCTGGGCCGCTACATCGACGTCACCGCCATCACGCCCACGCCGCTCGGGGAGGGGAAGACGACGACGAC
>Ga0187893_10002988_pt1 | contig 35528 bp, 29 predicted proteins | sample MA1701074metaG_FD_139574 | JGI IMG/M metagenome (GOLD analysis project Ga0187893, IMG submission 139574) | White microbial mat communities from a basaltic lava cave in the Kipuka Kanohina Cave System on the Island of Hawaii, USA - MA170107-4 metaG ...
TCCAGTTTCCAGTTACCAGTTTCCAGAGGTCGAACGCGCGCGCTCTGCTGGAAACTGGAAACTGGGAACCGGGAACTGTGCCGCAATGCAGAAAAGCTCTACGAACTTCTGAAATCCGGCACTAAGACTCGACTGAAAGCCCACGCCCGCGGCGCGCCGCCGCGGAGGAGCTCCTCGCGCCGTTTCCGGACTGCGGTCGCATCCACGGAGCGGCGGAACGAGGGTTCACCTTTCGACCTTCAAACTCTGCCGATTCGATGCGACCGTCCGGGAGGGGCCGCCTGAAAGGGGGCTCCGGTCGTCCTCGGGAAACGGATCGAGGCGGGGGAGCGGCAGGGCCGCGGAGCTCGGGCCCGGGATCCCCCCGGGCTACTTGTCGTGCTCCTCGATCAGCTTCTGGAGGGCCGTCGCGCTCTCGGTGAGCTCGAAACGGCCGCGGTGGCTCTTGAGCTCCTCGATCGCCCCCGCCTTGTTCCCTTCCTCTATCTTGAGGGCGGCGCGCTTCCGGATGGAGTCGAATTCCTCGCGCGCCCGCAGATGGATCTGGCGGATCTCGTTCTCGGCCTTGTTCTTGTTGTCGTCGGTCACCTTGCCGATGTAGTCGTTCCACGCGCGGATGGCGTCGGACCAGTGGACGTCCTTCCGGTCTCCCAGCTTGAACTTCTCGGTGATCTCCTGGCGCTTGGACTGGAAGTCCAGGCGCTTCCCGATCGCGGCGGCGGTGTCGAGCTGCTTGCCGACCTTGAGGATGAGCTCGTCGAGCTCGGGCAGGAAGGGCAGCTGGGAATCCTTGACGCGGTTCTTGAAGTCCTTGAGCTCCTTCTCGAAGTCCTTCGCGTCGGCGTCGTTGATCGTCTTGAAGCGGTCCTGATACTTCCGGAACTGGTCGGTCGTGGCGGCGACCTCGCCCTTCCGGGCGTTGAGCTCGTTCACGATGGTCCGGATCTCCGCGGCCTTCGTCTTCCACTTGTCGCTGCCGCCGATCAGGCCGAGGATCTTCTGGTACTCCCCGATGGCCCCGTCGATGTTGTTCTCGTTCTCGAGCTGGACGGCCTTGTCCTGGAGCGTGGTCACCTCGTGCTTGAGGATCTCGGTCTGGTCCCCGCTTCCCGAGAAGAGGATGAGGACGACCGCCGCGAGGAACCCGGCCCCGATGACGCCGATGATGATGGCGACCGGGCTCGTCTTCTTCTTCCGCCCCTCGGCGTGGAACTTCTGGGTGGCGCTGGCGCGGGCGGTGCCGGGGACCCGGCCGGTGGTCTTCTTCATCTTGCCCGTCACGGGCTTGACGGACGGGGTGCCGGTCTTCGCGATCCCCTGCGTGCCGGGCTTCGGGAAGGAGCCGGAGGAGGCCTTGCCGACGGGCTGGGTGGGGGCCTTCGAGACGGGCTGGGTGGAGGGCTTCACGGTCTCCACCTTCGCCGTCATCTTCCTCGTCGCGGCGACCGGGAGCTGGGCGGTGGCGACCCGGGAGGGGGGCGCCGCCGCGGCGGCGGACTTGGTCGTCATGCCGGTCGAGGGCTTCGGAGCGGGGGCGGAGGCCTTGGCCCCGTTGCCGTCGTGGAAGGTGATGGTCGTGGACCCGATCTGGATCTTGTCGCCCGGGTTGAGCGGCTGCTGCTTGATCTGCACCCCGTTGACGTAGGTGCCGTTCCCGCTCGAGAGGTCGAGGCACTGGTAGCCCTGGGGCGTCTTGACGATCTGGCAGTGCCGCCGGGAGGCCTTGATGTCCTTCAGGCGGATGTCGCTCTCGAGCCCCCGGCCCAGGGTGACGGTGGAGACCTCGAGGGCGTACTTCTGCTCCTGCCCGTCGGCGGACACGGTGATGCTGGCCATGACGTGTTCCCCTCCAACGCGGAGGCCGCGGGGACTAAGGGTGCCGATTCCCCAGCCCAGCCCTCTGGCCGGATTATAAAAGCGGGTGAAACGGAGTGCAAGGGTTCGAGGCAAAAGAACCGGCCCGCGGGGGCGGGATCCTCGCCTCCGCGGGCCTCGGGCAGGGATTCGGAAGACTCGGCACCCCGACCCGCAGGTTCCGTACCCGTCCCTTCGAGGGACGGGTACGGAACCTCCGCGGCTCGGTACTCAGGAAACGCGCTTCCCGAGGAGGGCCGCCGCGCCCTGGAGCGGCAGTTTCCTCAGGGTTTCGAGCTGCTTTTCCCCCAGCGCGCCGAAGCGGCCCGACAGGAGATAGTCGAAATCGCCGTCCGAGGATCCCTGGACGCTGTCGACCTCCAGCTCGAAGAGCGCGCCCTCGACGGCGCCCTTTACGTGGGCGAGGAACTTCTTCTTCATGAAGGTCCGTTGGGCCTCGAGGTAGGAGGCGGGGACGCGCCGGCCCAGCGTGGCCGGGCGCTTCATCACCTGCCGGACGCGGGCCGAGAAGCCCGCGCCTTCGAGCCGGACCAGGACGCCTTCGAACTCCGTGGCGCCGTCCCAGAGCCACAGGTCGCAGTCCGGAGTCTTCTGCCTGCGCGCCATATCGCCCTCCTTGCCGCCGTCGGACGGGCCGCCTCCGGCGCCCGGAGGGGGACCCCGGTCGGCACCCTCCGCGGCGCGGGTCGAGCCGACCGTCCCCTCCGGGCCCGGCGGTCCCGCGGCCTCCCGGCCTCGGACGGGGCGGAACGAGGCGCGGGAGGCCGGGGGGCCCCGGCCCGCCCTCGCCACGATTCCCGGCCCCCGGGGGAGGCGCTGGAACGCCTCTTCCGGGCCGCCGGGCCGGCGCGGGCACCGGGCCGCGGGCCCCCCCGGGCCCCGCTGCCGGCGGGGCCCGGACCGCCCTCCGGGGCGGACAACCCATCCAGAATACGATACACGAATAAATAATGCATCCGCCGAAAAAAAAGAGAGGGAGATCCTAGCCCAGGTCCGGCCCGCGCCGGGCCCCGCCCTCGACCTCGGTGATCCGGAGTCCGAAACGGTCGCCGACCCGGACCACCACCCCCCGGCCGACCCGCCGACGCCCCACCTGGAGTTCCAGCGGGCGGTCGGCCGGACGGTCGAAACGGAGCACGTCCCCCACCCGCAGCCCGGCGGCTTCCCGGACGGGAACGGTCTTCTCGGCCAGGAGGACCGACCCCGGAAGGGCCAGCGCGAGCAGGTGGTCCAGGATGCCGCCGGACGGAAGAGCCGCCCCCGGGGTTCCGGAACGCCGCTCCGCCGGGCCGCTCCGCCCCCCGAGGGCCTCTCCGGGCCCGATCACCTGGACGGCCTTGTGTTCCTTCAGCCTTCCCGGGCGGCCGGCGAACTTGGACCGCCCTCCCACGGAAACGACGACCGGGTCGCCGGACGCGTTCCCGGTCACGAGGAGGTCGCCGGGCCCCAGTCTCCGGAGATCCCCGAGCCGCGCTTCGAACTCGGGAAGGTGGGCGGTCAGCCTCACCCGGGCCGGGAAGATCTGCTCCGAAAGTTCGCCGGCCCCGCCTTCCCTCCGCGGGTCCGCGTGAGCCCGTCCCACGACCCGCTCGACCGTCCGGACGGGGAAGGCCAGTTCGAGCCCCCCCCTCTGCTCGCCCATCATCACCTCGAACGCGACCGAGACCGCCGCATCGTTGGGACCGGCCAGGGAGAGCGCGCCGGGGTCTCCCTCGCGGCGGACCACCTCGAACCGCGTCCCCTGGCCCCAGGTCTCCGCCGTCCGCTCGAGGATCCGCAGGACGGCCGTATCGAGCACTCCCCACTCGAGGGCCGTCAGCGCCCGCGTCTCGGAAGAAGGCCCCGGGCGGGGCGCCCCCAGGAGCCTCTCCACGAAGGGGAAGGCGATGAGGGGGTGAAGCTCGAGGATTCCCGTTTCCCCGGACGGTTCCGCCCGCACGACCGCCACCGCCGTCGGGCTCGGAAGGGAGCTTACGAACTCGCGGAGGGACCCCTGGTGGACTCCCGCCAGGCGCACCTCCACCGGAGCGCGCAGGAGCCCCGAGAGCGCCGGCTGAAGCCCTCGGGCGACCGATTCCTGGAGGATCTCGAAGGCCCGCACCTGGTCCCGGGAAAGGCGGACCGGGCGCTTGAAGTCGTATTCGAGGGCCGCCGCGTCGGCCCCCATTTCGGCCGATCCGCTGTCGATGGCCGACAGCAGGGCGTCCACCTCGTGCTGGGAAAGGATCTTCTCCGAGTCCGCCATGGCGTCACTCGACGAGCCGCTCTCCCTCGCCCACCCTCTTCCAGCGGCGCAGGAGCGACTCCACGTAGACGGGGTCGGACTCGAGGGCCCGGATCTCGGCGCGGAGCGCGCGGTTGCGCCCCTCCAGTTCGACGATCTCCCGGTCCAGGATCGCGGCCCGCCGCCCGAGGGCCGCCGCCTCGCGGCCGGAGCGTGCCGCCTGGACGGCCAGCGCCGCCGCCAGCACGGCCGGGACGGCGACCCACAGGGCCCTCCAGGCGGCCGACCCGGATCGCGCCGCGCGCCCCCTCCATGCCGCCCGGTTCTCTTCCATTATATCCTTCCCCTGCCTCCGGGAGCCCCCCTTGACGCGAAATTGGCCCGGTGCTATCTTCACAACCGTTATCGACATGCTCCTGCTGTTCGCTAGATACGGTTGGAAGGAGCTCCTCCTCTTCTCCCTCTTCTGGACGGCGCTCGGGACGGGGCTCTGGTTCCTTCATCCGGCGGCCCGGTACGCGCTGGTCCTCCCCGCGGCGGGGCTCCTGTTCACGTTCAACTTCTTCCGCGACCCGCCCCGCCGGGTGCCCTCCGAGGCCAAGCTCCTGGTCTCCCCCGCGGACGGGACCGTGGTGGAGATTTCCGAGGCCGAAGAGCCCGAGTTCCTCAGGGCCCCGTGCACCAAGATCGGGATCTTCCTCTCCGTCTTCGACGTGCACATCAACCGCTCCCCGTGCGAAGGCACGGTGCGGGCGACGCGGTACACGCCCGGGAAGTTCCTGGACGCCCGCCACCCCGACTCCGGCCGCCTGAACGAGTCGAACACGATCCACCTGGGCGACGTCGTGGTCAAGCAGATCGCCGGCCTGATCGCCCGCCGGATCGTCTGCGAGGCGCGCCCGGACGACACCCTGGAGCGCGGCCAGAAGTTCGGGATGATCAAGTTCGGCTCCCGGACGGAGCTGTACATACCGAAGAACCAGGTGGAAGAGATCCGCGTGAAGCTCAAGGACAAGGTGAAGGGTGGAGAGACCGTCGTCGCCCGAGTCCGGTAGGCGCTGGCCGTTCCGGCGGCCGGGCCGCCCCCGGCCGCTCCGCACGGTCGCGCTCCTCCCCACGCTCATCACGCTGGGGAACGGGGTCTGCGGCATCATCGCCGTCTTCAAGATCGGGATGGGCCTGGACGCCGACGGGGCCAAGTACTTCACCCAGGCCGCCTGGCTCATCCTGGCCGCCATGGTCTTCGACGCGCTCGACGGCTTCGTCGCGCGGATCACGAAGACGGCCTCGGCCTTCGGGGCCCAGCTCGACTCCCTCTGCGACCTGGTCACCTTCGGCGTCGCGCCGGGCCTCCTCATCTTCGCGGTGACGCGGGGGCATTTCGGGGGTTTCTGGGAGCGGCCCGTCCAGATCGTGGGCGGCCTCTACGCGATGTGCGCGCTCATCCGGCTGGCGCGGTTCACCGTCGAGACGACCCCGGACGAGAGCTCCCACCGGGAATTCGCGGGGCTCCCCTCGCCCGCGGCCGCGGGCATCATCGCCTCGGCGGTCCTCCCCTCCGCCACGATCTCCAAGATGGCGCCCGAGGTGATGGAGGGGATCAAGGCGGCCCTCCCCGGCATGGCCCTGGCGACCGGCGTGCTGATGGTGTCGCGCGTGCGCTACTCCCACGTGATCAACCGCCTGCTCGGGGGCCGCCGCCCCTTCACCGTGCTGGTCGAGATCGCCTTCGTGGCGGCGCTCGCGGTCATCGTCCGGGAGTTCGCGTTCTTCGTGGCCTTCATGGCGTACGGGCTCAGCGGCCCGGTCCTTTGGATCCGGCGGCGCCTGGTCCGCCGCCCGGGGGCGCCCGCCCCGGAGCGCAACCAGAAGCTGCCCTGACGCATGGCCGTATTCGCCTACGTGGGCTTGGGGTCCAACCTCGGCGACCGACGGGCCACCCTGGAGGCGGCCCTCGCGCGCCTGCGTCCCCGCCGCGTCTCCTCCATCGTCGAGACCGAACCCTGGGGACGCGGCGACCAGCCCGCGTTCCTGAACGCCGTCGCGGAGCTCGAGACCGAGCTGGAGCCCGACCGGCTCCTGGGCGCCCTCCAGGCCCTGGAGCGGGACCACGGCCGCGTCCGCGGCGAGCGCTGGGGACCCCGGACGCTCGACCTCGACCTCCTCCTCTACGGCGACCGCTCGATCCGGAGCGCGTCGCTCGAGGTCCCCCACCCGCGCCTGCCCGAGCGGCGCTTCGTGCTGGAGGGGCTGGCCGAGCTTTGCCCCGAGCGCCCGGTGCCGGGCCTCGGCCGGACGGTCCGCCAGCTCCTGGAGGCGTGCCCGTGATCCGGCGGATCGACACGATCGAGGACGTGCACGCGTACGTGGCCGGCTGCCGGAAACGGGGGCTCCGCGTCGGCTTCGTCCCCACGATGGGCGCCTTCCACGCGGGACACCTCTCGCTGATCCGGCAGGCGCGGCGGGAGAACGGCGCCGTCGTGGTGAGCGTGTTCGTCAACCCCCTCCAGTTCTCGGCCGGCGAGGACTACGACCGCTACCCGCGCCGCCTCGAACAGGACGCGAAGATGGCGGAGAGCGAGGGGGCCGACGTGGTCTTCGCCCCCTCCGTCGCCGAGATGTACCCGAAGGGCTTCGACACGTACGTGGACCAGAGCGACCTCCCCTCCAAGCTCTGCGGGGCCTTCCGGCCGGGCCACTTCCGCGGGGTGATGTCCATCGTGTGCAAGCTGTTCAGCATCGTGAAGCCCGACGTCGCCTACTTCGGCCAGAAGGACTACCAGCAGTTCCTCATCATCCGGCGCATGGCCACGGACCTGAACCTCGAGGTCGAGGTGCGGATGCTCCCCACCGTGCGGGAGGAGGACGGCGTGGCGATGAGCTCGCGCAACGCCTACCTCGGCCCCAAGCAGCGAAAGGACGCCACCTGCCTCGTCCGGGCGCTCCGGCTGGCCGAGGAGCGCGTGGGCGCGGGGGAGAGCTCCGCCGCCCGGGTCGCCGCCGAGATGAGGCGCCTCATCCAGCGCGTCAAGGGGACCCGGGTCGAGTACGTCGCGATCGTCAACTCCGACACCCTCGAGCCGGTGAAGGAGATCAAGGGAAGGACGCTCATCGCGCTCGCCGTCCGGATCGGCAAGGCGCGGCTCATCGACAACATCATCGTGTAGGGATTGACGATTGATCCATTGACGATTGCACCATCGGCCCCCACGAAGGTTTCACACGGGTGCAATCGTCAATGATGCAATCGTCTATCTCCCTCGAGTGCCCCGCGAAGCTCAACCTCTTCCTCGAGATCCTCGGCCGCCGCGCGGACGGGTACCATGAACTGGCGACCGTGATGGTCCCGGTCGACCTGGCCGACCGGCTGGAGGTCCGCAAGGCCCGCGGCTTCTCGCTCGAGGTCCGGGGCGCCCGCCTCGAGGGGACCAACACCGTCGAGAAGGCCTGGCGCGCCGTCCGCCGCCGACGCCGGATCCCGGGCGCCCGCGCGCGGCTCCTCAAGCGGATCCCCGCCGGGAGCGGCCTGGGCGGGGGGAGTTCCGACGCCGCGGCCATGATCGAGGCGCTGGACCGTCTCTACCGGATCGACCTCCCCCTCGACCGGGTGGCGGCCGAGGTCGGAAGCGACGTCCCCTTCTTCCTCGCCCGGGGCCCGGCGCTCTGCACGGGACGGGGCGAGCGGGTGGCGGCCCTGTCGGGCTTCCCCCGGATCCACGCCGTCGTCGCGTGGCCCCGCCTCCCGCTCTCCACCCGCGAGGTCTACCGGCACGCCAGAGAGTTCTTGACTCCCCGCCCGAGGAACGTTATAGATTTCTTAAACTCAGTCGCCCTGGAGGGGCCTGCGGGGCTGGACCGGGAGCTGTTCAACCGGCTCGAGGCTCCCGCCCTGGCCCTCCGGCCGGAGCTCCGGCGACTCCGGGACGCGCTCGGGCAGCTGCCCTTCCGGGCGGTCCGGATGACGGGCTCGGGCTCCGCGTTCTTCGGGCTCTGCGGGGCGCGACGGGAGGCGGAGGTCCTGGCGCGGCGGGTCGGGCGGGAGACCGGCGCGTTCGCCGCGCCGGTCAGCAGCGTGTCGCGGGAGGCGCCGTGGAGATCACCGAAGTCCGCATCAAGCTGACCGACCGCCGCTCCGACAAGCTCCGCGCCTTCTGCTCGATCACGCTCGCCAACGCCTTCGTCATCCGCGACCTCAAGATCATCGACGGCGCCAAGGGGCCCTTCGTCGCCATGCCCTCCCGGAAGCTCACCGACCGCTGCGGGAAATGCGGCGGCAAGAACCACCTCCGCGCCAAGTTCTGCGGGGAATGCGGGGCCCGGCTCGCGCCCGAGCGCGGCGCCGTGGACGCCCAGGGGCGCGCCAAGCTCCACGCGGACATCGCCCATCCCATCAGCGCCTCCGCGCGCGAGGCCATGCAGAAGCGCATCCTGGACGCCTATGCCGAGGAGGTCGAGCGGTCCAAGCTGCCCGGGTACCGGCCCGTCGAGATCTACGACGGCACCAGCGATTCCGAGCCCGAGTAGCCCCGCCCCCTGCATTCGGGAGGGAACCCGGCCGATAATGGCGTTATAGTGAAGCCCATGGCCGAGCTCCTCCGGAAGATCCCGAAGGTCGACGTCCTCCTCGCCCACCCGGCCGCCCGGCCCCTGATCGCGGAGGCGGGACGCGAGCTCTTCACGTCCACCGTGGGCGCGGCGCTCGAGGACCTGCGCTCGAGGATCCGCGCGGGGGCCGAGGCGTCCGTCGAGCCCGAGGCCATCCTCTCCGAGGTCGGCGCGCGCCTGGCGGCGCGCCGCGCCCCCGGGCTGGGCCGCGCCGTCAACGCCACCGGGGTCATCCTCCACACGGGGCTCGGCCGCGCGGTCCTCCCGAGGGCCGCCCTGGAGGCCGTCGCCTCCGAGCAGAAGGGCTACTCGCTCCTCGAGGTGGAGCGGGCCAGCGGCGAGCGCTCGATCCGGGAAACCCATGTCGTCGCCCTCCTCCGCGAGATCACGGGCGCCGAGGCCGCCACGGTCGTCAACAACAACGCGGGCGCCACCCTGATCGCCCTGGCCACCCTCGCCAAGGGACGCGAGGTGATCACCTCCCGCGGGCAGCTCGTCGAGATCGGCGGCTCCTTCCGCATCCCCGACGTCATGAAGGAGAGCGGGGCGACCCTCGTCGAGGTCGGGACCACGAACAAGACCTACGCCGCCGACTACGAGGGCGCGGTCACCGAGCGGACCGCCCTCCTCCTCCGGGTCCACACCTCGAACTACCGGATCGTGGGGTTCACCCACTTCCCGTCACTCGAGGAGCTGGTCGCGCTGGGCCGGAGGAGGGGGATCCCCGTGATGGACGACCTCGGGTCGGGGGCGTTCATCGACCTCGGCCCCTACGGCGTGACCGACGAGCCCACCGTCCAGTCGAGCGTCCGGGCCGGGGCCGACGTGATCACGTTCAGCGGCGACAAGCTGCTGGGCGGCCCGCAGGCGGGGATCCTCGTCGGACGCAAGGAGACGATCTCGCGCATCCGGAAGAACCCCCTCTTCCGCGCCCTCCGCGTGGACAAGCTGAAGCTCACCGCCCTCGAGGCCGTCCTCAAGCTCTACCTCGACCGCGAGCGCCTCTTCCGCGAACTCCCCACCCTCCGCATGATCTCCATGCCGCTCGAGGAGTGCGAGCGCCGCGCCCTCGCCCTGGCCGCCCGGCTCAAGGGCCTCCCCGGCCTCTCGGTCGAGATCCTGGACGACGCGAGCGAGTTCGGCGGCGGCTCCGTCCCCACCCAGCAGATCCCCACGAAGGTCGTGGCCGTCCGCCACGCCTCGATCCCCCTCGGGGGCCTCGCCGAGCGGCTCCGCGCGGGCGAGCCCTGCGTCTTCGCCCGCGTCCAGCGCGAGCGGGTCCTCCTCGACGTCCGCACCCTCCAGGAGGGCGAGGACGCCGAGATCGCCGCCTCCCTCGCGCGCATCCTCGGCGCGGGCTAGTTCTAGATTTCCCCGAACGCCGCCCTTATAATCGCCGCCCGATGTCCACCGGCCGGGGGGATCTCCTCATCGGGAAGATCGCGCTCCGGGAGGGGCTCCTCACCCGGGAGCAGCTCTTCGACTGCCTCCAGGCCCAGGAGCGGAACCCTTCCCGATCCATCGGCTCCATCATGGTCTCCCGCGGCTACCTCCGCCAGGAGGACGTGGAGCGCCTCGCCGAGATCCAGAAGCGCGCCTTCGAGGGCCCCGGCGAGGGCGCCGCGCCCAGCCGCCGCAGCATCCTGATCGGGAAGCTCCTCGCCGACCGCGGCCTGGCCACCGAGTACCAGGTCAACGAGTGCCTCCGCCTCCAGGGACGCATGGCCGAGCTCGGCATCAAGCCGGTCCCCCAGCTGGGCGAGATCCTCCTCCGGCGAAGCTACGTCGACAAGGGCGCCCTCGAGACCGCCCTCCAGCTCCAGAACCTCCAGCTCTACACCTGCCCCGACTGCGGAGCCTCCATCGACATCCCGGCCGCCTCCCCCGACCGCGAGGAGTACAAGTGCGCCGCCTGCGGCGCGGAGGTCCCCTTCCTCTTCGCCAAGATGGCCACCGCGGTCAAGGAGGCCCTCGACGAGGCCTCCCGCGAGCACGACGTCGAGCTCCCCGACGAGGTCCGGATCGCCGCCAAGGAGCCCTCGAAGAGCTTCGGGAAGTACGTCCTCCTCCGCGAGATCGGCCGCGGCGGCGCCGGCATCGTCTACAAGGCCTGGCAGCGCGACCTCAACAAGGTCGTCGCCCTCAAGATCCTTCCCCACGAGAGCGACACCGCCGCCGGCGTCAAGACCCCCTTCGGGGACGTCGAGGACGTCAAGCGCTTCTACAACGAGACCCGCGCCCACGCCGACCTCAGCCACCCGAACGTCGTCCCCATCCTCGACTTCGGGACCGTCGACAACCACTTCTACTACACGATGAAGTACATCGAGGGCGTCACCCTCGACGGCGTCGTCCGCGAGGGCATCGACGAGCGCGCCTTCCAGACCACCTTCATCACCGACCTCGACCGCGCTCCCGCGGAGCTCCGCAGGGAGACCGCCCGGATCGTCAAGGGCAAGGGCATGCCGCTGCGCAAGGCCCTCGAGCTCATGCGCGACATCGCCCTCGCCGTGGACTTCGCCCATCGCCGCGGCGTCTACCACCGCGACATCAAGCCCGCGAACCTCATCATCGACAAGAACGCCAAGCCCTGGCTCATGGACTTCGGGCTGGCCAAGATCACCCAGATCGGCGACAGCGCCTACGTCAAGGGCGTCATCATGGGGACGCCCTACTACATGCCCCCCGAGCAGGCGCTGGGGGACATGGAACAGGTGGACAACCTGAGCGACATCTACTCGCTGGGCGCCGTCCTCTACGAGATGGTGAGCGGCTACTGTCCCTACACCGGCCGGACTCCCGACGAGGTCCTCAACCTCCTCCCCCGGGAGGCCCCCGAGCCCGTCCGCTTCCACGTCCCCTCCCTTCCGGACGACGTCGCCCTCGTCATCGAGAAGGCGATGCAGCGGGAGAAGCCGCGCCGCTACGCGGCCGCCGCCGACCTGGCGGAGGACATCGACCGGGCCCTCGCCGGCAAGCCCCTCCAGGACGAGCCGCGCGGGGCGCGGCCGGCCTCGGTCTGGAACCGAATCCGGGGGCTCTTCGGGGGAAAGTCGTAAGGAGAGCCGGTGAGAGAGGGAGAGCGGGTGAGTATCCGGGCAAGGGTCTTCTCGCCGCCTCTCCCCGAGTCCTCAGGGGCTACTTGCCGGCGGGGCGGGGGAGCATGACGACCATCGGAGTCTTCGTCCGCGGGTCGAAGGCGTAGAAGAGCCGGTACGCCGTCCCGCACTCGGCGCACTTGTGGATCTCGCGGTTGGCCTCTCCGCGGAGCCGGATCTCCTTCCCGCAGAAGCAGGCGATGGTGGACCCGTCCTCGCGGACCTCGATCGCCTGCGCCCCCACCTCCCCCTTGTGGATCGAGAGCAGGTGCTCGCGCGCGGGCGTCGCCGCCGCATCCAGGGGACGCGACGCGGCGGAGCGGGACTTCGTCGGAGGCGGGGGCGCCGGCGCGGGCTTCGCGGGAGGCGCGGGCCGGGGGACCGGCTTCGGGGCCGCACGGGGCGCGGCCTTCAGCTTCGCGAGCGGCATCGCGTCGACCGGCATCAGGACGAGCGTGCTCAGGCCCGGCCCCTTCCCGCGCTTGAGCACCGCCGTGAATCCCGCGCCGCAGGAGGCGCAGGTGTGGACGCTGTCGATGCCCGCGGGGTCCACGAGGATCTGCGCCCCGCAGGTGCACTTGGCCTTGTGCACCTCGTCGCCCGCCGCGCCGCCGGCGCGGGTCTGGCCCTTCCTGCCCTTCCGCGTGAGGAGCGCTCCCGTCGAGAAGACCACCCCCACCCGCTTCGCCTTCGTCACCGGATCGACCGTGACGCTGAGCTGGAGGGTCTCCTTGCAGTCGGGGCAGAAGACGATCTCCTCCCCGGAGGCCAGGTTCAGCTCGATGGTCGCGCCGCAGGTGCACGACACGGTCGAGAGGTCGGGATCCCGGACGGGCTTCGGGGACATGGCCCGATGATACCGCAAGCCCCCCGCCCCGCATCCGGGTTTCGTCGTCCCTAGAGGAGCCCGGCGATCTCGGAGAGGCTCCGCACGACCTCCACTCCCGGGCCCGCCCCGGCCGGGACGAGCCCCTTCGTCCGCTCGATCAGCACGGACCGGAGCCCCGCCCTCCGGGCCCCCTCCACGTCCTCGTCCGGAAGGTCGCCCACGTGGATCGCCTCGTCGGCGCGCACTCCCGCCCGGGCGAGCGCGGCCTCGAAGATCCGAGGGTCGGGCTTCCGGACTCCCGCCTCCGCGGAGATCACCACGAAGTCCACGAGACGGTCCAGCCCCAGGCCGGCCGCGATCCCCCGAAGGCGCGTGTCCCAGTTCGAGACCACGCCCAGACGGAGCCCGCGCTCCCGGAGCCCGGCGAGCGTCCCCTCCACGTCGTCGTAGAGCCGCCACGCGTCCGCCTCGCCGAAGCGCGCGTACAGCGCCCGGAACCAGTCCTCGAACGGGACCGCGCGCAGGCCCTCGAGCCGGGAGTGGATCCGCCGGGTGATCTCCCGCCACATGGCGCGGTCCTGCGCGTCGCTGGCCGTCCCGTCCGAGGCATGCTCGCGGACGTAGTCCCGGAAGGACGGCTGGAAGGCCTCGACGAACGCCGCCGCGGGAAGGCGGACGCCGAGCCCCGCCGTGGTCTCCGCGTACACCGTCCCCAGGTCCGGGTACGCGTAGAGGAGCGTGTGGCCCGCGTCGAAGAAGACGGCCCGCGTCCTGCTCACCCGAGCCGCCCCCGGACGAGGAGGTCGCCGCCGATCCGCCGGACCTCCAGGTCCCGCAGCGCGAGCGCCTCCGCCATCCGGTCCAGGCCCTCGCCCTCGACCGGCGTCTTGGCGGCCCGCCCGCCCACGAGCTTGGGGGCCACGAAGACGCACACCTCATCGGCCACCCCGGACGAAAGGACGCTCGAGTGGACCTCGCCCCCTCCCTCGACCAGGATCCGGTGGAGCCCCTCCTCGGCCAGGGCCTCGAAGACGACCCGGAGGTCGCGCACGTCCAGCTCCAGGATACGGACCCCGCGCCGCCGCAGCGCGGCCAGGCGGCGCGCGGGGGCTCCGGGCGCGACGGCCACGACGGTCTCCTGCTCCCTCGCCGTCCGCACGACCTTCGCGTCGAGCGGAGTCCGGGCGCGCGCGTCCAGGACGATCCGGGAAGGCCGGGTCCGCGAGCCCCGCAGGAGGGGGTCGTCGCGGAGCAGCGTCCCGCTCCCGACCAGGATCGCCTGGAAGCCGTCCCGGAAGCGGTGGAGCCAGGCGCGCGAGCGCTCGTTCGAGACCCAGCGGGAGTCGCCCGTCCGGGTCGCGATCTTCCCGTCGAGCGTCATCGCCCACTTGGCGACCACGTAGGGGAGCCCCCGCGTGTGGAACTTGACGAAGGGCGCGTTGAGCTCGCGGGCCTCCCGCTCGAGGCATCCCACCTCGACCCGGATCCCCGCCCGGCGGAGGGCCGCGATTCCCCTTCCGTCCACGAGGGGGTTCGGGTCGCGCATCGCCACGACGAGGCGCCGGACGCCGCTCGAGGCCAGCCGTTCGGAGCAGGGAGGCGTCTTCTTGGGATGCGGCGCGCAGGGCTCGAGGGTCACGTACATCGTGGCGGCCTTCGCCCGCGCGCCGGCGGCGCGGAGGGCGAGAACCTCGGCGTGCGGGCCCCCGAAGCGGCGGTGGCAGCCCTCCCCGACGACGCGGCCGCCCCGGACCAGCAGCGCCCCCACGCGGGGATTCGGCGCCACGCGGACGCCGCCCCGCGCGGCCAGCTCGAGGGCGCGGCGCATGAAGCCCTCGTCCCGCGGCGTCATGCGAGCGAGCCGGAGAGCGAGAGGGCCGTGGCGCCCGTGATCTCGACGGTCGCGAAGCGGCCCGCCAGGTCGCGCCCGGCCTCGAAGTTCACGATCTGGTGCGTGTCGGTCCGGCCCGTCTGCCTCCGCGGGTCGCGCTTGGAGGGGCCCTCGACCAGCACCTCGAGGCGCTGCCCGACCCGCGCCCGGTTCTTCCCGAGCGAGACCCGCTCCTGGACGTCGAGGAGGACCTGGTTCCGGCGCTTCTTCTCCTCCTCGGGGACGTCGTCGGGAAGCCCCGCGGCGTCCGTCCCGGGGCGCGGCGAGTACTTGAAGACGAACGAGTTCTGGAACCGGACGCGCTCCATGAGGCCGATCGTCGCCTCGAAGTCGGCGGCCGTCTCGCCCGGAAACCCCACGATGAAGTCGCTCGCGATCTCGATCCCGGGAAGCTCCCGCCGGAGGGTCTCCACGATCTCGAGGTAGCGCTCGACGGTGTAGCCGCGACGCATCGCTTTGAGGACCGCGTTCGATCCCGACTGGGCGGGGATGTGGAGGTACTTGCAGACCTTGGGCAGGTCGCGCATCGCCGCGACCAGGCTCGGCCGGACGAAGGACGGGTGGGACGTGATGAACCGGATCCGCCGGATCCCCTCCACCTCGTGGACGCGCCGGAGGAGACCCCCCAGGTCGATCGCGGGCCGGAGCCCCTTCCCGTACGAGTTCACCGTCTGCCCGAGCAGGGTCACCTCGACCGTCCCCTGCCCGGCGAGGCGACGCACTTCCTCGACGATGCGCTCGGGCGGCCGGCTGACCTCGGCGCCGCGCGTGGTCGGGACGATGCAGAACGTGCAGGAGAGGTCGCAGCCCTCCATGGCCTTCACGTAGGCCTGGGCCCGGGAGGCGCGCGACGCCAGGGCCTCGGCGCCGTCGATGAACTCGTCGTCGAAGTCCGCCACGGCGATCCGCCGCCGGCCCGTGGCCCTTATTTCCTCGACGAGCCGCGGGATCGCGCCCATCTGGCGGGGCCCCACGACGAGCTGGACGTGCGGGAGCTGCTCGAAGAGCCGCTCCTGCCGGTTCTGGGCCATGCACCCGACGATCCCGACCACGAGGTCCGGCCGCTTCTTCTTGAGCCGCTGCACGAGCCCGGCGTGCGAGAGGGCCCGCTCCTCGGCGTGCTCCCTCACGGAGCAGGTGTTGAAGAGGATGACGTCCGCCTCCTCCTTCCGGTCGGTGGGGCTCCAGCCCTCCGCCCGCATCCGGGAGAGGATGAGGTCGCTGTCCAGCGCGTTCATCTGGCAGCCGAACGTCTCGAGGTAGATCTTGCCCATCGGGAAGGTTCAATCTTATAGGCGGAGGAGGGAGAAGGCAACAGGGCCCAGGCCCCGGGACTCAGGCCCTAGGCCTCAGCGATGCGGGAGAACGGGTGAGCCAGCTCGGCGGCATTCTCGAGGACGCCGGGCGGTACTTCATCTGCCCTACAGCGCCTCGAAGTCGTGCCACTCGAGGCCCGCGGCCGGCGAGCCGGCGGGAGCCCATTCGAGGTGGATCACCCGGCGGCCGGAACGGGCCGTGGACCGAGATCTTCGCGAGCGGTGGGTGAGGAGGGGGCGCATGAGGAGGACATCGCCTCGACGGGCGGGAAGCAGGCGGGAGCTCGCGGTGGAACCGACCCATTTCCCCTCCCGGTGGGAGCCGGGGACGACCTCCAGACAGCCGTTCTCCTCGTCCGCATCGTCCCGATGGATGCGGACGGCGACCATGCGACGGAGGAGCTCGTCGGGCGCTTCGACGTGCGGCACGCCCCCTTTGACGGTCATGCGCTCGGCTTGACCGCGCACCGCGATCGAGAGGTCCTTGTGCCAGGCGACGAACCAACTCCGGCCGGGCGGCTTGTCGAACAGCATGCCGCGAACGAGTCCCAGGCCCCGGAGGAGCTCCTCCGCCGGTGTCTTGCGGACGACGTTCGCCAGCCCCGGCCAGGCGCGGATGAGGTTCCGGCCGCCGTGAGGCTTCAACCCACCACGGGATGCCGCGGCGTCGAGGCCCGACTCGATCTCCGCGAGTCGGGTTTCGTCGTAGACCGACGGGAGGCACCTGAATCCGTCCGGCTCAAGCATGGCGGGCGAACACTTCCCTTCGACGCTCCTCGGGGATGAGCCAGCCCTTCCCCGCCGGAGCGACCCGCGCGCGCTTGGACCACTTCCTGAGCTGGTCCTGGAGCGGGGGCGTGGGTCCCGTGCCGTCCACCGCCCCCCAGTCGTCGCCGTTCATGGTGAGACGCCACTTGAGGCGGAAGCGCCCGGCCCAGTCCGAGAGCCGCTCCAGGATGACGATCATGTCCGAGAACGCCATGAAGAGGTCGTCCTCCATGGGAACGCCGGCCCGGAAGAGGGGCGTCCCTCCGGAGAGCTCGACCGGCGCGCCCGAAGGCTCGACGTCGAAGGAGAGGGCGCCGTTCCACCAGGACCGATCGATCGCCCCCGCCTCGCCGAGGATGGCTCGGGCCGCCGAGGGCTTCACCTTACCGGTGGTCTCGTACCGGAGCATCTAGGGGAACCGGTAGGCGGAGATCAGCCTCGCCGTCCGGTCGATGTCGCCCTTGGTGTGGGCGAAACTCACGAACCAGGCCTCGAACTGCGAGGGGGGGAGGAGGACGCCGTTTTTCCGCATCGAGGCGTGGAAGCGCGCGAACGCCTTCACGTCGCTCCGGGCGGCGCTCGTCCAGTCGCTGACGGGCTTCCGGGTGAAGAAGGCGGTGAGCATGGAGCCCACGCGGTTCACCGTCAGCCTCCCCTCGAACGCGGCCTCGAGCCGCGCGGCCAGTTCCTCCAGGTTCGCGTAGATCTCCGGACGGTCGCGCAGGACCCGGAGCTGGGCGAGGCCGGCGGCCACGGCCAGGGGGTTCCCCGAGAGGGTGCCGGCCTGGTAGACCGGGCCCTCGGGCGAGACGCGGGACATGACGTCCGCCCGGCCGCCGTATGCGCCCACGGGGAGGCCTCCGCCGATGATCTTCCCCAGGCAGGTGAGGTCGGGCCGGATGCGGAAGATGTTCTGGGCGCCGCCGTAAGCGAGGCGGAACCCGGTGATCACCTCGTCGAACACGAGGAGGATCCCCGCCCGCTCGGTGGCCTCCCGGAGCCCCTCGAGGAAGCCCGGGGCGGGCGGGACCACGCCCATGTTCCCCGCCACCGGCTCCACGATCACGCAGGCCAGGTCCCGCCCGCGCTTGCGGACGAGCGAGCGGAAGGCCTCGAGGTCGTTGTAGGGGAGGACCTGCGTGTGCCGGGCGAGATCCGCGGGCACCCCCGGGCTGGTCGGCACCCCGAAGGTGGCGGCCCCCGATCCGGCCTTGACGAGGAGCGCGTCCGCGTGGCCGTGGTAGCATCCCTCGAACTTGACGATCCCGTCCCGTCCCGTGAACCCGCGCGCCAGGCGAATCGCGCTCATGCACGCCTCGGTCCCGCTGGAGACTAGGCGGACCTTCTCGAGGGACGGGATCGCCGCCGAGAGGAGCTCGGCCATCTCGACCTCGGCCTCGGTGGGGGCCCCGTAGGAGGTGCCCCGGGCGGCGGCCTTCTCCACGGCCCGGACGACCTCCGGCGGGGCGTGTCCCAGGATGAGGGGGCCCCAGGATCCGACGTAGTCGGTGTAGGACCGGCCGTCCAGGTCGGTGATCCGGCACCCCCCCGCGGCGGCGATGAAGGGCGGGGCGCCCCCCACGGCCCGGTAGGCCCGGACGGGCGAATTCACGCCGCCCGGGATCACCTTCAGGGCGCGCCGGAAGACCAGCTGGCTGCGGGAATCCGGGGGGCGGCTCACGTCTAGGTAGTGTAGGAGCGGCCCCCGACCTGTCAACGGCGTTTCATGGGTGATGGCGCGTTGACGCCCGGGCGCGACGTGGTAGACTCTGTACGGGGCGGCCCTCGGCAGGAGAAGGTATGGCCTACCGCGCGGTGAAGAAAGGCGACCGGATCTCCGAGTACGCGCTCGTCGAGAAGCTGGGCGAGGGCGGCTTCGGGGAAGTCTGGAAGGCCGAGCACGCCCTGATCCCGGGCAAGTATGTCGCCGTCAAGATCCCCACGCGGCCGGAGTTCATGGACAGCCTCAAGCAGGAGGCGGTCTTCCAGCACGAGCTCGACCACCCCAACATCGTCAAGACCATCGGCCTGGACACCCAGAGCGACCCGCCCTACTTCATCATGGAGTACGTGGAGGGCAAGAACCTCCGCCAGATGATGCTCGAGGACGGGATCCTCCCGCCGCCCTACGCGATCGACATCGCCGTCCAGGTCTGCGAGGCCCTCGCCTTCGCGCACGGCAAGGGGATCGTCCACAAGGACATCAAGCCCGAGAACATCCTCGTCGAGAAGAAGAAGGTCGACGTCTCGAACAAGGGGAAGGCGCTCCTCCACTACGTCAAGCTCACGGACCTGGGCCTGGGGATGTTCCCCGGCCGGAGCCAGAGCGAGATCGTGATCTCCGAGAACGCCCGGACGAGCGGCGTGCGGATCCTCTCGGGCACGCTCTTCTACATGGCGCCCGAGCAGATGGTGCCCGGCCGCCAGGTGGACGCGCGGGCGGACCTCTACTCGGTGGGCGTGGTCCTCTACGAGATGCTGACGGGCGAGCTCCCGCTCGGCATGGACCTCCCGAGCGAGCTCAACCCGGTCGTGACGCCCGAACTCGACGCCATCTGCAAGAAGGCGCTCTCGATCGACCGCGACGCGAGATACGTCTCCGCGCGCGAGATGGCGGGGGCGCTCCAGAAGGCCAAGGAGGCCCTCCTCTACAAGCTCGTGAGCTCGGGCGCCGCGGCGCTCGAGATGGGCCCGGCCGGCGACTCCGTCCGGCTCACGCCCACGGCCGTCCCCCTCCCCGTCCCCCCGAAGACGGTCCGGGCGGTCCGGCCGCGCTGGCGGGCGGGGCTCGAGTGGGTCCTCGGGGCCTGCGTCCTCGCGCTCCTCGGGTTCTCCGGCTGGGCCTTCCACCGGATCCACCGGGACCGCGGGGTCGAGCGCGAGGCGGAGGCGCGGATCGCCGAGTCCCGGGCGGCGCGCCCGCCCCTCACCCTGCGCGTGAGCGCGCGCCCGGCGGACGCCGAGGTGTGGCTGGACGAGCGGAAGGTCGGCCCGGCGCCCGTCGAAATCCAGGGCCTCCCCCTCCGGCGGCACGTCCTCCGCGTGTCCCGCGAGTTCTACGCGCCGCGGGAACTCGTCCTGGAGCCGCGCCCGGTGGACGGACGGATGGGGCTCGTGGTCCTCGAGCGCGGCACCGGGAGGGAGACGCCCTACCGGGAGTCCGGGAACCTCCTGTCGATCGAGGGCGTCGAGCTCGTCCGCCAGAAGGGCCGGATCCAGATCACGACCCCCGGGATCGACAAGGCCGAGGTGATCATCGACGAAAAGTGGTACGGCGTGACGGGACCCGCGCCCTTCCAGAAGGAAATCGACGCGGACGTGCACCACTTCAAGATCTCCAAGGAGGGCTACAAGTCGCTGTCCTTCTGGGAGAAGATCGAGGCCGGCGCGACGGTCGGGAAGGAGATCGCCCTCGTCCGGGAAGGCGCGGCCGAGCCGGCGGGCGCCCCGGCGGTCCACCGGATCCATCTCGCCACGACCCCCGCCGAGGCGACGGTCTTCGTGAACGAGGAGGAGCGGGGGCGGACGCCCTGCGTCCTGGAGCTCCCCGCGGGCAAGGTCCGGATCCGTCTCGTGAAGAAGCACTATGAGACGCGGGCCCTGGAGCTCGCGGTGGACAGCGCGGCCTCGCGCGAGTACGAGCTCGTCCGGATCCGCTCGCGGGTCGCGTTCGACTCCGATCCCCCCGGGGCCACGGTGTACGTGGACGGCCAGGAGGTGGGGGTGACCCCGGTCACGGCCGACGCGGTGGAGGCGGGCTCGCACAAGGCGACGTTCGTCCTGGAGGGGCACTACGACCAGTCGGCGACCTTCGAGGTGCTGAACCCGGACGGCGTGGAGCGCCCGGTGAAGGCGACGCTCCACCGGATCCCGCCGGGGCGCCTGCTGGTCGACGCCGAGGTGAAGGGCGCGGAGGTCTGGATCGACGGCAAGCTCGCCGGGACGACCCCGCTGGCCGCGCGCCCCGCGGCGGCCGGGAAGCACCGGGTCCGCGTGCTCGGGATCGAGCGGATGGTGACGGTGGAGCCGGGCCTCGAACAGCGGGCGGTCTTCGGGCTCAAGGACCTCGACCTGGCGCGGATCCCGGAGGGAGACTTCCGCTACGGGACGTACGAGCCGGGCGCGGCGGAGGTCTACGCCCGGACCGAGCGGACGGGCGCCTACTACATGGACGTCTTCGAGGTGACGAACGCCCAGTACGCCCTCTTCGCCCTCCACATCCGGGAGACGGGGGACCACTCCCGCTGCCACCCGGACGAGAAGGAGCTCGTGAAGGACCCGCGGAACTTCCACCAGTCGGCCTTCGCCGCCGACCCGCGCTACAACGGGGAGCGGCAGCCGGTGGTGGGAGTGACCTGGTACGACGCCTACGCCTACGCGGCCTGGGCCGGAAAGCGGCTCCCCACGGAGGTGGAGTGGGAGAAGGCGGCGCGCTGGAAGACGGGCTGGATCTATCCCTGGGGGAACGACTGGGACCACCTGGGCGAGAAGCGCTGCAACTGGTCGAGCAAGGAGGACGGCTTCGAATTCACGGCGCCCGTGGGCGCCTGCCCGGGAGCGAGCCCCTTCGGCTGCTACGACATGGTGGGGAACGTCCGCGAGTGGTGCGCCGACGACTGGGTGCGCGGGAAGGAGCCGGCTTCGATCCGCTGGAAGGTCCTCCGGGGCGGCAGCTTCCGCGGCAAGGACTACAACAAGACCACGATGCGCGAGAACGAGACCCCGCTCCACAACTCGGCGACGGTCGGCTTCCGCTGCGTGACGGACGAGAAGAGGTAGGCCCGGCCGGCTAGCCCAGCCGGAAGCTCCCCAGGATCGCCTCCACGTCCGCCCGGTCGGCCTCCTCGCGGCCCGCCGGGCAGGCGTAGGTCAGGAACGCGAAGAGGTCCTGGTCGGTCGCGATCCAGCCGCGCCACGAGAGCCGCCCCGAGTCGGCCGACTCCTCCGTCCACTCCGCGGCCGCCCAGTCCTGGCCCCCCGCCCGGTAGCTCCGCGTCCCGACCGGGCCCAGCGTGACGCCGATCTGCTTGAGGAACGTCACCAGGAGGAGCGCGGGGTCCACCTGCTCGCCCGGCTTGAGCGCCCTCGGATCCTGGACCGTCACCTGGAGCATCCCCTCCCCCTCCGGCGGGACGAAGGTGAGGGGCTCCTCGCCCTCGACCTCCTCCCAGCCGTCCGGGAGCTCGAGCCGGTACCAGCCCTTCCGCTCGAAGGTCTTCACGCGAAGCGCCCGTCCTTCATGTGCAGGGTCCGGTCCGCCCCGCGCGCCACGTCCGGGTTGTGCGTCACCACGACCAGCGTCGCTCCCGACTCCCGCCGCGCCGCGTGGATGCACTCCATGATCTGCTCGCCCGTGCGGGAGTCCACGTCCCCCGTCGGCTCGTCCGCGAGGATCAGCCCGGGCCGGTTCGCCAGCGCCCGCGCGATCGAGACCCGCTGGCGTTCCCCGCCCGAGAGCTTCGTCGCCACGGAGCCCGTCCGGTGCCCGAGCCCCACGGACTCGAGGAGCTCCCCCGCCCGCCGGCGCCGCTCGGCCCGCCGGACGCCCAGCCCCAGCATCGGGATCTCCACGTTCTCGAGCGAGGTCAGCGTCGGGATCAGGTTGTGGAGCTGGAAGATGAAGCCCACCTCCCGGGCCCTGACGCGGTCCAGGTCCGGTTCCCGCGAGAGGGCCCGGCCGTCCAGGAAGACCTCGCCGCTCGTCGGGACGTCGAGCGCCCCCACGAGGTTGAGGAACGTCGACTTCCCCGACCCGCTCGGCCCCATGATGCAGAAGAACTCGCCCCGGGCGATCTCGACGGAAACCCCGTCCAGCGCCGTGATCTCCCCTCCCTCGTAGCGCTTGACGAGCTCCACCGTCCGGACGGCGGGCGCGCTACTCATACTTCAAGGCCTCGATCGGGGAGAGCCGGCTCGCCTGCCACGCCGGGTAGAGCGCCCCGAGGAACCCGAGCAGGACCGCCACGCCGAAGGCCTGGCCGAAGAGGAGGGCCGAGTAGCGCGTCGAGAGGCCCTGCGGCGCCCAGAGGATCAGGGTCTCCGCCCCGCCGACGCCGGCCCCGAGCCCGGCCAGGCCCCCGACCGCGCTGATCAGCAGCCCCTCCGAGAGGATGAGACGGAGCACCCGTCCCCGGCTCCACCCCACGGCCCGCAGCGTCCCGATCTCCCGCGTCCGCTCGGAGACGGACATCAGCATCGTGTTGAGGACCCCGAGCCCGCCCACGACCACGCTCACGAGCGAGATGATCCACACGAACCAGTCGATGTACTGGAGCTGGTCGTAGTAGTTCGTGAACTCCTCGGTCCGGATCGCCTGGAGGTGCGGGAAGCGCGCCTCCACCGCCTTCCGGAACTCCCCGGCGTCGGCGCCCGGCCGGAGGTAGATGAAGGCCATCGCGACAGACTCCCCGATGTTGAGCTCCTCCTGCACGACCGAGTTCGCGACGATGGCCCCCGCGTTCTCGAGCTGGATGCCCGACTCGTACACCCCCACCACCCGGAACGTCCGTCCGAAGAGCCCGAGCTCGCCGCCTTCCCCGATCCCCAGGCCCTGGGCGGCCATCTTCCCCACCATGATCTCGCGGTCGTTCTCGATGACCCTCCCCTCCATGCGCTTGCGGAACTTCTGGATCAGCCGGTCTCCCGGGGTGCGGCCCCAGACCAGGAGCATGTCCATCCGCCCCGTGATCCGGAGGCCCCGCGGCGAGGCGAGCGTGAACGTGCCTCCCGAGAGGTGCTCGACCTGCGGCAGGCCGCGGATGAAGTCCTGCTCGTCCTTCTTCACCCGGCTAAACGCCGGGTCCTTCATGAGCCGGTTCACGACCAGCATCTCCGCGCCCGTCTCCCGGAACAGCCGGTCGAGCGTGTGGCGGAACCCGCGGCCCACGGCGTGGAAGGCCACGATCGCCGCGATCCCGATCGTGATCCCGAGCACGGACAGGGCCGTCCGCACCCGCCGCCGGAGGAGGTTCTTGAGGACCAGCATCGCGCTCAGGAATCCAGCCCCGAGTCCGCCGCCCCCCGGGGGGGCCGGGGGGAACCCGACTCGGGACCCTGGACTGCGGACGGCGGACTCATGCCCGCTTGAGGGCCTCGCCCAGGTCGTGGATCAGGTCCCCCGCGTCCTCGATCCCGACGGAGAGCCGGACGCCCCCCGGGGCGAGGTGCCCGGCGCGCCGGACGGCCGCCGGGAGGGCGGAGTGGGTCATCCCCGTCGGCTTTTCGATCAGGGTCCGGATCTGGCCGAGCGACACGGCCAGCGTGATCGTGTAGGCCCGCCTCGAGCAGTAGTTCACGAGGGCCGAGGCCGCCCGGTCCCCGCCCCGCATCACGAAGTAGACCATGTTCGACGGCGCGAAGGTCCCGTCGAAGTCCGTCATCTGCCGGCGGGCGAGCGCGGCCTGCGGGAAGCTCTCCAGGCCCGGATAGGCCACCCGCGCCACCTTGGGATGGCCCTCCAGGTAGCGCGCCACCTCGAGGGCGTTGCGCTCCTCCTTCCGCATCCGGAGCTCGAGGGAGGGGAGCCCGTAGACCAGGATCGGCCAGGCGTTCTTCGAAGAAAGCGCCCCGCCGAAGTCCTTCCGGTAGAGGAGAAGGTCGCTTTCGAAGCGGCGGGCCCCGACCACCGCCCCGCCCATGTCCGTGCCGAAGCCGCAGATGTTCTTGGTCAGGCTGTGGACGACGAAGTCGGCCCCGAGCGAGAGGGGGCGCTGGCAGAAGGGCGTGGCGAACGTGCTGTCCACGATCGAGAGCACCTTCCGGCGCCGGAGGATGCGGCTGACGGCCTCGATGTCGATGACCTCGAGGGTGGGGTTGACGGGCGTCTCGTAGATGGCCGCCCGCGCGCGACGGCCCGCCGCCCGCTCGACCCGGTCGAGCCGGGTGAAGTCCAGGTAGCGGACCCGGACGCCCATCCGGGGCAGCCAGTTCGTGAGGAGGCTGTAGGTGCAGCCGTAGAGGGCGTGGTGGGCGAGGACCTCGTCCCCGGCCTTGAGCGTCACCCCGAGGGCCGCGGCGATCGCGGCCATCCCCGTGGCGAAGGCCACGCAGGTCTCGCCTCCCTCGACGAAGGCGAGGCGCTCCTCGAGCATCGCGCGCGTGGGCTCGTCGAGCCGGTCGTAGATGAAGATCTCGCTCCGCTTCCGAGAGCGGGGCTCGCTGAACCCGCAGAAGCCCGCGGCGCCCCGCTCCGCCGTCTCCAGGCGGTAGGTGCTGGACGACGAGACGGGCGGCACCACGTGGTGCTCGAAGTCCCACTTCGCGGACAGGAACTTCCCGTGGACCAGGAAGCTGTGCTTCGAATACCGGGCCGAATAGGAGCTCTTGCGGCGCCGCATCTTTCTCCGCTTGCCGGCTTCCGCTAGCCGGCCCCAGGCAAGTGACTATAGTCTGTTCCGCCCGACTGTAAACGGTAAACTGGTGCCTGGAAACGGGGATCAGGAATGGACCTCGAGAAGGCCCGGGAGGTGCTGCGGACGGAGGCCCAGGCCATCCTCTCGCTCGTCGACAGGCTGGGGGCGGATTTCGAGGCGGCCGTCTCCGCCCTCGCCGCCTGCCGGGGGCACCTGATCGTGACCGGCATGGGCAAGGCCGGCCTCGTGGGCCAGAAGATCTCCGCCACGTTCGCGTCGACGGGGACCCCCTCCATCTTCCTCCACCCGGCCGAGGCCTACCACGGGGACCTGGGCCGCGTGGTCCGGGAGGACGTGGTGCTCGCCCTCTCGACGAGCGGCGAGACCGCGGAGGTCGTCCGCCTGCTCGCGCCCCTCCGCCAGATCGGGGCCCGGATCATCGCCGTCACCGCCAGCCGCGACTCCACCCTCGGGCGGAACGCCGACCTCGTGATCGAGCTCGGCCGGATCGAGGAGGCCTGCCCCCTCGGCCTGGCCCCCTCGGCCAGCACGACCGCGGTCCTCGCCCTGGGCGACGCGCTCGCCCTCTCCGTCCTCGAGGCGCGCGGCTTCGACAAGGAGAAGTTCGCCTTCTACCACCCGGGCGGCGACCTCGGGCGCAAGCTCCTCAAGGTGTCGGACGTCATGCGCACCGGGGACCGGAACCCCGTCGTCGGGGAGGCGACGCCCCTCCCCGAGGCCATCAAGCGGATCACGGAGGCCCGCGCGGGGGCGGTGGTCGTGGTCGACGCCGCCGGCCGGCTGGCCGGGATCTTCACGGACGGCGACTTCCGCCGGAAGATCGGCCGCGATCCCTCCCTCATCACCGCCCGGATCTCCGACGTCATGACGCGCTCCCCCCGGTCGATCGCGCCCGACCGGCTGGCGAGCGAGGCGCTCAAGGTGCTCCGGGAAAGGAAGATCGACGAACTGCCCGTCGTGAACGGGAAGGGAGAGCCGGTCGGCATGCTCGACGTGCAGGACCTGCTCGACGTGGGCGTGGTTTGAGGAGCGGGCGGTTCACCGGGCCTTAAGGTCGGGAGACCTACGCTGAGCGACGTGATCCTCGGATCCCTCCTCGTCCTGGCGGTCCAGGCGGCACCGGGGCCGCAGGACCCGCTCCGCGACTGGAGCTACCAGCGCAAGGAGATCAACCCCCGGACCGGCCAGGAGGAGGTGACCGCCATCATCGGCGGCGCCGAGGCGGTCCCGGTCGACCTGACGCCGAAACGGGAGATCCTCGAGGTCCGGAAGGTGAAGGCCCGGTACTTCACCGAGCCGCGCCGGCCCGGCGAAGACTCCGTCGAGGTGCGGATCGAGGCCGAGCGGGGCCGGATGGACAACGCCGCGCGGACGCTCCGGATCCTGGAGGGCGTCCGGGTCCGGCGCGTCTCCGACGGGGCCCTCCTCGAGACCCGCGAAGCCCTCCTCCGCTTCCCCCTCCGCTACGTGTGCGTCCCCTGCGACCCGCGGCGGGACGCGCCCGCGCGCTGCCCCGGCTGCGCCGCCCCGCTCGCCGAGAGGGCCGACCGGTGCGCGGCCTGCGCCCTCGACCTCCGGAAGAAGTCCCCGAGCTGTCCCGCCTGCGGCGCGGCCCTGAAGGACCGGACGTTCACGTCCGTCGAGGTCCCCGGGGGATTCTCGTTCTCGGGTCCCGAGGGCGTGCTCCGGGGAGAGGGGCTCGACGCGGACGACGCGCTCGGCGCGATCCGCGTGGCCCGGAACGGCTACGTGGAGGTGGTCGGGAACCCGGGCGATCCCGCCCGGGCCGCGGCCGCCCGGCCCCGGGTCGCGCAGCTCGCCTGCCGCGGCCCCCTCACGATCGAGGAATCGGCGCCGGAGGCGCGGACCCGGATCCGCGCCCGCGAGGCCGTCCGCATGGATCGGATCGACGAGTCGGGAACCACGACCGCCCGGGCCGACGAGGCCGACATCGTGCTCGTCCGCACTCCGACCGGGCCCCAGGTCCGGGAACTTCGCGCGCGGGGCCGAGTGGACCTGGACTCGGTCTCGTTCGCGGAGGGGCGCGGCATGTCGGTCCGGGGCGACGCGCTCGACTGGGAGCACCGGGATCTCAGCTTCTGGTCCGAGGACGCGGCGCGGATCGAGGGGAGCCCCGCGGAGGCGAAGGTCGGCCCCCAGGTCGTCCGGTCGCGGAGGATGACGCTCCGGGGGCCGGAAGGATGGGCGCTCTTCGAAGGGGAGGTGAACGCCGACCTCCTTCCGCCGGCGGGGGGACCGGCGGCGCAGCGGGTGACGCTGGAATCGGAACGCCTCTTCGCCCGCGCCTCCAGCGCCGCCGCGGGCGGCTGGGACCTGCGGGACGTCGAGGCGACGGGGCGGGTCGTGATCTCGGGGCTCCTCCCCGGGGCCGCCGGGCGGGCGGAGGCCGAGCGCTTCCGCTGGGACCTGGCGGCCGGCCGCGGCATCCTCGAGTCGCCCCGCTTCGTGCGCGTGGTCCGGGGCGCCAACCGCATCCTCGCCCCGCGCGTCGTGGTGGAGGACGCCGGGGAGACCGTGATCCTGAAGGGTCCCAAGGAGATCGTCTTCCTCCAGCCGTCTCCCCAGGGGCCGCCGGAGGAGGTACGCGCCACGGCGGAGGGGGACGTCGTCCTCCACTCGGGCGCGGGCCGGATCCGGATGGAGCGGGCCTGCGCGATTCGGACGAGGGACTTCCGGGTGAGCTGCGACCGGGTGGACGCCCTCCTCGGGGAGGGCGGCGCCGGGCTCCGCTCGCTGCGCGCGGCGGGGAAGGTGAGGGCCGACCGGCCCGGGGACGGGGTGGTCCTCTACGGCGACCGGATGACGTACGATCCCGTGAGGCGCGAGCTCGAGCTCTTCGGCAGCCCGTTCGCGGTGGCGGACGGGAACCGCATGGTCTCCTACCAGGAACGCCTGGTCTTCTACGAGCGGGAGAACGGGAAGCCGGGGGAGAGCGTCCGGTTCATGGAGATGCGCCGCGGAAGCGGGACCGGGATCCGGATCAGGCTCGGCGCCCCGGCCGCGAAGGAATGAGGACCGTCACCCTGATCCCCGGGGACGGGACCGGGCCCGAGCTGACCGCGGCCATGAGGCGCGTGGTGGAGGCCTCGGGCGCGAAGCTCCGCTGGGAGGTGGTCGAGGCGGGAGAGGAGGCCGCCGCCCGGCAGGGGACGCCGCTCCCCCCGGCCGTCCTCCAGTCCATCCGGAAGAATAAGGTCGCCCTCAAGGGGCCGCTCTCCACGCCGGTCGGGACGGGGTATCGATCCGTCAACGTGGCCCTCCGGAGGGAGCTCGACCTCTACGCCGGGATCCGCCCCTGCGTCTCGATGGAAGGGGTCCCCGGGCCGTTCCGGGACGTCGACCTCGTGATCGTCCGCGAGAACCTCGAGGACCTCTATTCGGGCGTGGAGCATCCGGTCGGGAAGGACGCCGCGGAGTCGATCCGGATCATCACCCGGGAAGGGGCCCGGCGGATCGCCCACCGGGCGTTCGGGCACGCCGCGATGAACGCGCGGCGCAAGGTGACGATCGTGCACAAGGCCAACATCCTCAAGCTCACGGACGGGCTCTTCCTCGAGACGGCCCTGGACGTGGCGCGCGACTACCCGCAGATCGCGGTCGAGGACCGCATCGTGGACACCATGGCGATGCAGCTCGTCCAGCGGCCGCAGGAGGTCGACGTCCTGCTCTGCCCCAATCTCTACGGCGACATCCTCTCGGACCTGGCGGCGGCGCTCGTGGGGGGGCTGGGCGTCGCGCCGGGCGCGAACCTCGGCGACGAGATCGCGCTCTTCGAGGCGGTCCACGGGAGCGCGCCCCAGTTCAAGGGCCAGGACCGGCTCAACCCGACCGCCCTGGTCCTGACGGCGGCGCTCCTCCTGGACCACGTGAACGAAGCGCAGGCCGCCGAGCGGGTCCGCCGAGCCGTCCGCGCCGTGATCGCGGAGGGGAGGTCGGTGACGGCGGACCTTGGGGGCACGGCCTCGACCACCGCGATGACCGACGCCCTCGTCGCCGCCCTCCCCCCCCCATGACGGTAAACCTACCAGGAAGGTTTACCGCCATGACGGTAAAGCTACCGGGTAGGTTTACCGACGCTTCTGTCTAATTTTTAGACAGAGCAGGAGGAGCGCCTCGAGGCCGAGGATGCCGCAACTCCCGCCTCCGCCGCCCCCGCCGCCGCGCGCGGAGGCCCCGGCCCCCGCTTGGGCCTCCCAAAGCGTCACTCCGGTCGCGTCGAGCTCGTTCTCGTCGGGGTCGCCGTCGCCGTCCGTGTCCGCCTGGTAGGGGTCCGTGCCGGCCGAGAGCTCGAAGACGTCCAGGAGGCCGTCCCCGTCGGTGTCCCCCGGGTGCTCCCAGGTGTCGGCGCCCAGCGAGGCGGCGAGGGACGACTTGGCCGCGGACGATGAGACGGCGACCACGACGTAATTCGACGACGCCCCCGTGGGGCCGCCGGCCTGGTTGCCGCCGAGCGTGACCTGCCCGGCGGCGACCGACTTGCGGAAGACCCTCATGGGGGAGGCGCCGCCATCCGACACTCCGAAGACGTCCGCCGTCAGGGTCCACGTTCCGTCGTCGAGCCAGGAGGGGTTCGAGGTCGCGCGCTTGTCGTAGCACGCGTAGAGCGTGGCCGCGCCGCTCACGGTGAACCGGAGATGGGACGAGGCGGCCACCGCCTTGTCGTCGTTGGCGGTCCGCAGCAGGACTCCGCCGGCGAGGGCGGCGCCGAGGGAGCTCACGGTGTAGCTCCGGTCGACGTAGTACAGCGCGCCCTGCTGCGCGGCGGTGGTGGCGTAGGCCCTTCCCGTCGAAACCCAGTCGACCGTGACGGTGAACGACCCGCCTCCCGAGAGGGGCCGGACGACGACGGTGTACATGCTGTGCCCCGTAGTCCCGCCCGTCAGATTGCCGCCCAGGGTGACGCGCCCGGCCGCATAGTCCCTGGCGCGGAGCGAGAAGGTGCCTCCGCCGGAGACGAGGTCGACCCCCGTGTCCACGAACCCCGCCATCCACGACGGCTTGGCCGTGATGCGATCGTCGTGAGCGACGTAGACCGTCGCCGGCTGGGCGAGGTCGAACCCGACGAACGAGGTTCCGGTCGACGACTTGTCGTCGTTGGCGGTCCGGAGGTAGGGGAGCCCCGCGTACCCGGCGGGGACGCCCGAGAACGTGAACGTCCGATCCACGTACTGGACCTTTCCGAGGTCGAGCGTGTCCCAGACGTACCCCGCGGGGCTCGTGTTGCTCACGACCCCGCCCGAAGCGTTCACCGTGATCGAGACCGGCGCGGAGACCGTCGACGCGCCGCCGTTGTCGAACGCCTTGGCGGTCAGGGAGTAGGATCCCGATACGACGTTATTCCATAAATAGCTGTACGGGCTGGTCGTGTCCGTCCCCAGGAGCGTCGCTCCCGAGTAGAACTCGACCCTGGAAACCGTCCCGTCGGAGTCCGAGGCCGAGGCCTGGATCGCGATCGTGGCGGGGGCGCTGAACGAGGCGCCCCCCGCGGGGCTCGTGATCGATACGGAGGGCGGGCTGTTGCCGGGCGGGTTCACGGTGACCGGGACGGCGGCCGACGTGGCGCTCGCCCCCCCGTTGTCCGTGGCCCGGGCGGTGAGGGAATAGCTTCCCGCTGGAACGTTACTCCAGGTAAGACTGTACGGGCTCGTCGTATCGGTCCCCAGGAGCGTGGCCCCGGAGAAGAACTCGACCTTGGACACCGTCCCGTCGGAGTCGGTCGCCGTGGCCTGGATCGTGATCGTGGCCGGCGCCGTGTAGGTGCTGTTCGCGGCCGGGGCGGTGAGATTGACGCCGGGCGGGGCGTTGCCCCCCTGGCCGGAGACCGTGAGCGTGGCCTGGCGCACCGAGAAGTAGTCGTCCCCCGAGAAGACGAGGTGGATCGTCTTCCCGTCCGCGCTCATCCACTTCGGGGGGAAGCTCCCGGTCTCCCCGGGGCCCATGTCCCAGGACGTGGTGTGGTAGACGGTGGTCCAGGGCCCCCAGGGCTCTGGCGCGTCGTAGACGCCGAAGCCGCCCGCAAAGCGCGTGTCCTGGCCGGCCACGTGGATCATCTGCCACCAGAGGTAGCGGCCGAGGCCGGCGTCGTAGCTGATCCCGGAGCGGCGGCACTTTCCGGGGTTCGTGAAGACGGCCGCCCGCTGGGCGACGTCCGCGCTCCAGAGCGGGTTCCCGGAGGCGTCCTTCCCCTTGAAGAACTCGTACGACGCCCGGTCCAGGATCTTGGCCTTCGGGACCCGCATCAGGACGAAGCGGTCGGCAGGGTCGTAGGCGCTCGGGTGGTCGTGCGAGACCGTGTAGACGTACCCGTCCCGCGCGCCGGCGTAGTTCTTCCCGTAGTTGATGAAGGTGGGATAGCCGAACTCCCCGAACTTCCAGGAGTTCCAAGTCCAGGTCACGCCCCGGTCGGCCGACCAGGCGAGCTGCGAGGTCTTCCCGTTGTTGTCCGCGTTCCGGACCCACATGTACAGCTTCCCGTCCACCATGAGCATGCCGGAGGCCTTCTTCCCGGAGGCCCCGTCGCCCGTCTGCTCCCCCGTAGGCGAGCGCACGTTCGTCCCCGCGAAGTTCGAAGCGGAGCCCGTGATCCGGGCGAAGCCGAGGCTGAGCTTGGTCGAGATCTGAGGCTCCCAGCCGTTCCCGTCTCCGTAGGCGCCGAAGAGGGCGTCGTCGTCCATCCAGGTGAGCGGCCAGGTGTCGCAGCCCTTGGCCTTGCGGACGACCGTCCCGGCCGCCGCCCACGAAAGCCCCGTGATCGCCGTGCTCATCGGGACCGGCGTCGCGCCGCCCCCGCCGCCCCCTCCGCCAAGCGGCGGCACATCGGCGTCCTTGGGCACGTAGGAGGCGTCGTTCGTCAAGAGGACGACGTCCAGCCGCGGCGAGAGCTTCGCGGTCGAGGTCTCGCGCGCCTCCCGGTTCCAGATCCTGATCGTGTGCTCGCCCGCCGAGAGCGTCCCGAGCGAGAGAAGCGCCCCGGCCGTCCCGTCCCAGTGCCAGGTCTTGTCCTTCGTGCTCAGGTTCCCCAGGGTCTGGGCGGCGCCGCCGTCGGCCGACGCCCAGAAGGAGTTCGGGTCGTTCGTGGGCTGGGCGGTCGTGCCCGGGTAGTACATCCTCGCCCAGAGGTACCAGGTGCCCGCGGTCGGGATGAGGACGTTCGAGAACGTGACCGCGTCGGCCTGGGTCGCGTTCGAGGTGTTGAAGGCGTCGAGGTTGGGGTAGACGAGCTCCCCCGCCAGGGACCCCGCCGCGTAGTCCGTCCCTTTGGCCATCTTGCCCGAGAGCGTCCCGCTCTTGGCGGCGAGCCAGAGCTTCGAGGTGCCGGAGGGCGGCGGGGCGGCGGAGACCGACTGGGCGATCGGCTCGAGGAAGGGCTTCACGACGCCGTAGTGCCCGCTCCAGGTGCTCGACAGGCTGTTCCCCGCCCGCGAGGCCACGATGTCCAGGCTCGGGATCACCATGATCCAGCTCTCGTAGAGGCCCCAGGACCAGTAGGCGTCCCTCGGGGCGCCCGCGATCGTGCCGTCGGCGTTGTTCCACCAGAGGTAGCCGTAGTGGTCCGAGGCGTTGTCGTAGGTCGTCGAGTATTCGGGAAGCCCCACGACGCCCGGGACCGCGGTCCGACAGGCGTCCACGTAGCTCTGGGGAAGGATCTGGGTCGACTGCCAGCGGCCGCCGCGGAGGTAGAGGAGCCCCATCCGGGCCAGGGCGTCCACGCTCGCGCTGATCCCGGAGCCGAACTCGCGGTTCTTGATCCCGTTGATCAAGTCGGGCCGGTAGGCGTTGTTCCGCCACGAGAGCTGGCTTGACGGGATCCCGATGGGCGTGAAGACCCGGTTGAACATCAGGGCGTTCAGGTCCTGGCCGTACTTGAGCGTGACGCACTCGGCCAGCCAGTTGGGGCCGCCATCGCTGTACGACCACTTCGTCCCGGGCTGGAAGAGGAGCTTCTCGTAGCCGCCCGGCTTGTCGAAGCCGGCCGTCTGGGTGAGGAGGTGCTTGATCGTGATGTCGTCCAGCCACCCCGTGGCGGCGTTCGTGTCGGGCGGGACGCCCAGGTTCGGGTGGTGGAGCTGGGCCTTGTCGCCGACCGCGATCTTCCCGTCCTTCACGGCCAGCCCGAGCGCGGTGGCCCCGAAGGACTTGGTGGTCGACTTCAGGTCGTACTTCTGCGTGGAGCTGCCCCAGGACATGACGAGCTTCCCGCTCCGCGTGATGTACCCGGAGCCGCCGCCGGTGAGCGCGTAGTCGCGCGCCTGGGCGAGCTTGGCCGCGTCCATGCCCATCTCCGCGGGCGTGGCCGGGGTCCAGCTCGACCCGGGCCAGGTTTCCTGCGCGGCGGCGGGAAGCGAGAGAAAGAGGGACAGCGCGAGCGCCAGAGTCCTCATGGTCCCCTCCGATCAGCGTCTGCGCCAGACGCGCACGTCGTCGAAGTGGGCTGAGTCCTCGCCCCGGGAGACGCAGCTCACGGTCTTCGTGGTCCCGTAGTCGGGCACGTCGAGCTCCATCCGGAGCCGGCCGTCGATGAAGACGGCGAAGCGGGGGCCGTCCACCGAGATCCGCCACTCGGTCCAGGTCCCGGGCGGGATCTCGAGCGGCGCGCGGCGGATCACCCGGCCGCGCGGCCAGTCGACCTCGAGCATCGACGTGCGGGAGTCGAACTGGAAGGACGGGTCCTGGCGGCCGTCGTCGAACTCGACCCCCGCCCGGTCGCTCCGGCCGCCGGTCATCCGGAGGCGGAACGCCAGAGTGGAGGCCGAACCCCAGTCCGCGAGCGGAACGAACGCGTGCTGCGTCGTCCCCCCGGGAGGCTGCGGGCAGGCCAAGAACCGCTCGGAGGGACGGCCCGGATCCGCCAAGACCGCGAAGCCGGAGCGCGAGGCCGCCTCCCGCGGATGGCGGGCCCAGGCGCGGGGCCACTGGTTGAGCGGCGAGCCGTCGAAGGCGTCCTGGAAGGCGAGCGGCGCGGAGCGGCTCGAGAGCGCGAGCCCGGGGGCCACGACCGCGGCCTGGTCGGGGCCCACCTCGACCGAGGCGCGATCGGAGCGCCGGGCGATCCGGACCCGGCCCTCGGAGACCTCGAGCCGCGTCTGCCCCGGATCGGCCGCGACCGTGAACGCCGTGCCCAGGACGCGCAACTCGGCCTCCGGCGTCTCGAGGACCATCGGCCGCCCTTCCAGTTGCTTCGTCACGCGCGCCGAGAGGAAGCCCCGGGCGATCCGGAGGCGCTTGGCCCCGTCGTCGATCAGCCGCGCGGCCGTCCCGCGGCCGAGCTGGACGAGCGTCCCGTCGGGGTACCGGATCTCGGCCAAGCCCTCCGCGGATCCCGTCCGGACCTCCCGCCCGTCCGGGATGCCCTGGCCCGCCCGGACGGCGAGCGCCCCCTCGAGCTCGACCTCGCCCTCGATCCGGTCCAGGACCGCGATCGAGGGAAGCGGGCCGGCCACGGTCCGGCCGGGAGGCCGGAGGGGCGGAGGGGGCAGAGCTTCGGGGGCCGGAACGGGAAGCGGAGGAGGCTCGGGCGCGGAGGGGGGCGAAGGGGGCTCCCGCCGCGGCGGGTCGCGCGGCGGAGGGGGCGGGAAGACGCGCCGGGGTTCCGGCTCGGGCTCGGGCTCCACCTCCCGGACGGCCGTGTCCCGGGACGCGGGCTCCTTCCTCTCGCGGCTCAGCGCGAATCCCGCCAGCAGAACGAAGGCGGCCGCGGCCGCCGTCCAGACCCACCAGGCCGGGGCGGACGCCGCCGGGCGGCGGCGGAACGCGTGCGCCCGGCGATGGCGGGCGGAGGAGCCGATCTCCTCCGTCTCGGCGATCTCGCGGAGGAGGCCCTCCTGCACCGAGAGCTCGGCGAAGCGGCGGCCCGCCTCGGGATCGCCCGCCAGCGCCTCGTCCAGCCGGACGCGCTCCTCCCCGGAGAGGCGGTCCTCGAGATGGCCCAGGATCAGGTCGTCCAGCGCCTCGGGTCTCACGGGGCACCCGAGAGGCGGACCTTGCCGCGGACGCAGTCGGCGAGCCGCGACCGGATCCGGTTGAGGGTGACGGAGACGGTGTTCTCGCTCCGGGAGAGGCGGGAGGCGACTTCCGAGACGGACAGGTCGCTCCAGTAGCGGAGCCGGAGGATCCTGCGCCAGAGCTCGGGGAGGGCCTTCAGGCAGTCGCGGAGGGCCTCGTGGCGGTCCTCGGCGCCGGCGGCCACCGCGTCGAAGCCGCGGTCGACCGCGTCGAGGGCCGCGTCGGAAAGAAGGAGGGGCTCGCGGCCGCCCTGGCGGAGCGCGGCCAGGGCCCGGCGCCGGGCGATCTCGCGGGCCAGGGCCCAGAAGTCGCGGACGGCCCCGAAGTCCTCCCAGCGGCGCAGGACGACGATCGAGACCTCCTGGAAGAGGTCCTCCGCGCGGGCGTGGTCGCGGACCAGGGCCAGGAGGTAGGCGAAGAGCAGCTTCCGGTGCTGGAGCAGGAGCCGGGTCGCCTCCTCGCTGCCCATCGCGATCCTCACGAAGACGGGTGTCCGCCCGCCGGTGAATCTTAACCCGAAAAGAAAA
>Ga0187893_10002989_pt1 | contig 35501 bp, 27 predicted proteins | sample MA1701074metaG_FD_139574 | JGI IMG/M metagenome (GOLD analysis project Ga0187893, IMG submission 139574) | White microbial mat communities from a basaltic lava cave in the Kipuka Kanohina Cave System on the Island of Hawaii, USA - MA170107-4 metaG ...
CCGCTCCTCTCTTCTCGTCGATGTACGTGTACGCGACGTACGCATAGTCGTTACCGGTTCCCTTCAAGAGTTCTGGATGCAATGCCATACCCAAGAGTCCGTCCTGACCGCCTGGGGCAGAAACCTCGTCGATGGTGATCGCAACACTCCGTTCGCCAGTGGCAGGGTTTATGCGCGTAACGCGCTTCCCGGTGCGTTCGGTGACCCAAAGCATGTTGTCAGGTCCCCATGTAAGTTCCCATGGCCCTTGCAGCCCGGAGACGAGCACTGTCTTATCGAATTGTTTGGTTGCTCGGGTGACGGAATCCGGACCTTCCTGGGCGGAAATCGTACCAAAGAACGCCACGCACGCCAGCACACTACCTACTCGAAATAAGAATTTCATCAATGCCTCGCAAGCACAGAGAGAAATAGAGAGTCAGACGCCACCGCGCCGCCATCGTTTCGCCCCAGTATTGAAGACGTCTTGATTGTTTTCCGCCCGTGGTCGTCGCGACTACTGTTCAACCAAGTCCACGCGGCGATTCTTTGCTGTGCCCTCGTCCGTTCGGTTAGAAGCGACTGGCGCGAGGGGGCCGACACCGTGGTGACTGAGCCTCGTTGTGGCGATGTTATACGTCGTGGTTAGCGCCTTCACGACTGCGGCAGCGCGGTCGGAGGAGAGCTTCATGTTCATGTCGAGATCCCCGGTCGAGTCAGTATGACCAACGACCATCAGTTTCAACGTAGGCTGATTCTTGAGAAGCTGTGCGACCTCGTCGAGCGCAGCCTTGGACTCGGGCTTCAAATCGGCCTTGCCGACAGCGAAATAGATGTTGTAGATGCTGATGTGGCCGTCACGCTCGAGACCCGTTGCTAGTTCGGCGGCCGAAGCGGTGACTAGCCCTGCTTCCATGACCTTAGACTCGACAATGTGGATGGTCGTTCCTGTGGTATTGACGGCCATCGCGATGGTCACGATCTGATCCTTGATCTTTCCGCGGACGGCCAAGTAGCGGTTGTCCCGCAACCCGCCGCTCGCCGTGAGGCCATTGACTGGGTGCCAGTACATGGGTTGCCCGCACGCGCTCCCTACGCAGGACCACAGGGCCTCGAAGCCGGAACTCTTAAGAGCCCTCTCATAGTTGCTGTAGATCTCAAGTGCGGAGCGACCGGTGGGGTTCACGTATCCAATCTTGGTGACCTTGCCTTCGATCCGTTGGATGTTTGCGGGGCGGTTGTTCTCGACACCCAGCGCCAGCGGATAGTGGCCAAAGTCAACCTGGCTGTAGGTCTGGATCCGAGAGCCCGGATAGCGGGATAGAACCGTGTGATCGGAGCTACCGCGAGCGTCTTGGCCCTGTGCCAGGAGGGGAATCGGCGCGAGCACCAAACCCAGACAGAGAGCCATCGGGCCGACAGATAGGAGGCTGAAGCCTCCCGGACAAAACTGGAAACTCGAAAAACGGTGTTTGGCCATGGGCGACACACTCCACTTCAGAGACACGACCACGAATGCCGGGCTACTCTAGATAGCGTCGGAACGTCTGTCAAGTGCATCACAGGAGCGTCTTAGAGGTTGGCGACCTGGCGCCCGTGGGTTCGCTGGGGACCACTCGAGCGGCGATTGGGTCCCGAGTAACGAAGGTGATCGGCTCAGGCATGACAGAGCCCTCGGATTTGGTCAGTGTGCCAGGTTCCACGCGGACAGGACAAGATCGGGCTTGTCCATCTCTCCATGAGAATTGCACTACTCGCCAAAAAATTGAAATTGACCGGTGAAATCAGTTTGGGGCGTAAGCCCCCGACGGTCAAACAGCAGTGCTTCCGTCACAAATTGTTGTTTGGATCAATCTAAGATTGTGGGCAACAATAGGTTACAGTCAAATTTGGCGTTACAAGATTCAGGCAACTCAAAATCGATAGCAAGTGACTTTGCACAGGTTGAGAACCAACCACCAACAGTCGATTACGGAAGCACCTCCTCAGCGGCCTGCAGCAGCGTCCAAGCGCGTGCTCAAGGGTGTGGGAATTGACGTTCGAAGTAACGCTCAACATGATCGCGACCTCCCCTTGAGGAAAGAAATCCTTTGACCATCTTCCATGCTCAACAGGTCATAGACAACAAGGAAGTCCTGAAGCGGCTCTTGCTGTTCTGTGGCTTTGGGTTGCTAGTTGGAGTCAGTGTGTACGCTCTACGAGCGCCACAGGGAATTGTCTCTCAAACCGTTCCACCAATGCCTCAGGTGCTTCGCGAAAAAATCAGCTCTGGAACCGTCACCGTTAGTCCCGACATTGGCACGGCGGGAGAGTACGGTACCTGGACAGTCTCCTATCGCGTCGGCCAGGCGAGCATTCTAGCAGGAGGCGGCATCCGGGTCGAACTGCCTGAGCCCTGGCATGCGGGCGTCCGCAACTCAGCTAACCGGCTGCAGACAACCGCCCCGGCCGAACCGCACTATGTGACCGCGCGCTGTTCCAAGCCCGAAGTGGGACTCCAGACGACAGTCGAATTCCAAAGTGAAGAGACACTCGTGAAAGGTGTGAAGCCGAGCAATCTGAGCCGGCGCATGGGCTACTATGTCTTCGTAGTGCGGGTGATCGTTTTGAAAGGGGAGGTGCACGAGGGTGACACTCTATCGGTGGTTTACGGTGACCAGTCTCATGGAAGTCCGGGAATGCGCGCTGCCATCATTCCCACGCAACAAGAACCGATTCTAGTCGCAGTAGATACCGAAGGAAGCGGCCGATTTCGTCTCCATGTGGATACGCCAAAACTCACCTGCCATCCAGGTCTGCCGACAGAGATGTTGATGACGACGCGTTCAGAGGCCATCATCGGCCAGCCGGCGATTCTACACCTTGCGCTGCTGGATCGCTTTGGGAATCGAGCTTCAGCCTTCACGGGGGACGTGATACTCAAAGTTCAAAGCGGTCAGGCAGACATCCCCTTCAGCGCTCGTTTCGATCCGAATAAGGGATGGGCCGAGGTACGTTTCACGCCGCGTCGGGCCGATCTGCTTCGCTTCGAAGCCCTCGAGCCAACTCGCAACTTAAGCGCAAGCAGCAATCCTATTGAAGTTCACAGAGAGCCGGCAGCCGAAAGTCTCTATTGGGGCGATATCCATTCGCATACACGATTCAGTGGCGCCGATGCGGTTGGGAGGGGCGAAGAGGCTCATGAATATGCTCGATATGTGGCGGGTCTGGACTTTTACGCTATGACGGACCACAGCCGCTCCGAGAGTCCCATTCGGAGTGGGTTGACGACTGCCGACTGGGGTGAGTATACGCGGCTGACGGAGCAATTTTATGCTCCCGGACAATTTGCGACGCTGCATGCCTACGAGGCGTCCTTTTATGCACCCTACGGGCATCACAACATCTATTTCCGTGGCAAGCCTGGTCCGCTGCTAAGCCCTGACGCTGTAACATTGCCCGAACTGTGGCGAGTGCTGGAGGCCGGTCAGGCGCTGACCATCCCGCACCACACGCTCAAAATGCCGGAGCCGATCGATTGGCGAGAAGCAGACGATCCGGAGTTGCGACGTAATTTCGAGATCTACTCAGGCCATGGGTTGAGCGAAGCCTACGATCCCCAGCATCCGCTGGCTTTCGAGCAAAGCCTTTTTACCAATCCCAGCCACACCACCAAGGCGGGGATGTCTGCTCAGAAAGCCTGGAGCGAGGGCTATCGGCTGAGTACCATTGCTTCCAGCGACGATCATCGTGCCCATCCCGGGCAGCCGCACTATGGACTGGTAGCCGTACGCAGCCAGGCGTTGACTCGCGAAGGCATTTTTGACGCTTTATTTGAACGGCAGACCTACGGCACAACGGGGGTTCGCATTATTCTTGATTTCACGATCAACGACGTTGCGATGGGGAAATCGGTGGAGGTTGGGGATACAGCAAGCGTGCGTGTTCGAGCCGTGGGAACCGATGTGATCGATTCTGTGGAAGTGCTGCGACATGTGAAGGGGAAGACAGGCTTCCAGGTAATACACCAAGTATCGCCATCCGACCACACAATCTCAGTTCACTTCGACGATCATCCTCCCAAGGGCAAAGCTATCTACTACGTGCGATTACGCCAACGGCAGTTGGTGCGTGACCGCATCGCCATGGCCTGGTCGTCTCCGGTTTGGGTTAGCGTCAACTGAATAGTTGGCCTTAGAAAGCATAACGGATGCGAGCTCAGTGTGGCTGCTCGACGAATGCCTATTGCGACCTAGCCCAATTCTTGACGGAAGCACCATGCACCACCCTCTCTATGGTGAGCTTTCACCCAGCTCGGGCTTTGGTTCAACCTCGCCGAGTAATATTGGTGGTGGAGTGAAAGGAGCGGAATGGCGAAGCAGGTCTAATCCTGGTCCAGTTCCTTTGCCCGGAGCAACGGCCAAGATACAAGAGAAAACATGACGGTGACTAATAGATTCGAGAACTTGAATACTCTCCCGCTGACTGCAACCATAACAAGTTCGTACGAGACCGATGGTACCAGAGAGACACCAACCAGCATCACGAAACCCCGAGACGAGTGGCCCCATCGCTTCGCGATCTGCGTGCACAGCAGTCCCATGGGTATGAAGATAACCGCGTAGTAGACAAAATCTGCCCACCTGCTGCTTGTTGTGGTTACGCCAAAGAAGTATTTCAAAGCAGCCATTCCTGGTCCTAGGCTCAATGAAGATTCCTCCGGCAGCCGGTTTGAGCGAGCCGAAAGGGTCTGTCCATCATATGTGATAACGTGAGTTTCCATAGCGGTTGTCGAAAAGTTGCCCCGGCTCTCCAGCTCCGGGGGTGTACCATTCTCTCCCGTGAGAGGTGTACGTAATCGGAAGACTAATTTTTTGCCTTCCTGAGCCAGAGTAAAATTGCGGCGACCGGTTCCCCCCGAGAGGGTCACGATCCGGGCGGGCCCCCATTGTTCTCTCACGTGGCTGACAAAGGTCACACACAAGGTGAACTGGGACGTTTTCATTAACCGCTCAGACAGGTAGGCAGCGGGACCATGAGACTCCAGACTGCGAGTGGAATCCACGAACGCTCCGAGCGCTGTGGCAACGGCTTCAGGCTCGCCGTTCCAGACCATGTCTGGGAGTTTCAGGGATCTGTCCTTAAAGCACGTCGCGGAGCCCGGTTGGAATTCGTACCAAGCCAAGAGATGGCGAAGTATCGACTCGTCCGGCCATCCAACATCAAGCGCGTGTCGCCTCTGTCTCTCCGAGCTGGCTTTTCCGGCAATCCAAAGCGACTGAATGCGCCCGTTCCACGGGCGATCCCGACTCCGTTCGTTTCCGAGCAGCAGTGAAAAGCCCATATCCCAATTGGAAAACGTGATGCTTCGCTGCAAAGGTATCGCAATAACCAAGACCGCCAAGAGGTAGCCTAGAAAACCGTGGGTTGGCTGTAAGGATCTCGTTCTTAGGCTCTCAAAGCAAATCAGGCCGATTAACGAACCAGCGGTGTTCGCAAGGACGTCGACCAAAGAAGTGAATCGCGATTCCAGACAGGTCTGTAGGACTTCGATTGAATAAGACAATCCAAATCCTGCGCTAAGCGCCACCACGATGGTCAGAGGAAAAGAAGTGGCTGGTTTGAATTTCCTGATCAGTTGCCCCACGCCAAAGCCCAGCGGCACGAAAAGCACAATGTTCATTAGCGAGTCCAAGGCAGTCGATTCGCCCCAGCCAAACAACAAGAGGTCCCATCCAGCGGCCAATCGCTCCCAGCGAAAGGAATAGGGATACAACGTAATCAGAAGAATCGGTAGCAGGCTGAGTAACAAGACCATTTCATTTCCCTTTTGTCCACGTACGGAAGTTGCCACCGCCTGACAGACTTCGAGATCCCCGACGGACCAGCCAGTCCGGCAAAACGCTGAAGGTCTTCCGGCACGGCCGACAAATCCCACGCCGCACCCAGATGTGTTCAGTCCGCTCGTCGTGTGCCTGACGAAGTCGCCGTCCCTGACCAATGATCGTGGTGTCTCCGCAGAGCGGACATCGCGCGGCGGGGGATCCAACGGAACAACCCCGGATCACTGTCGTCTTTCGGCTCTGGCAGCGCGATAAACAGAACCACGGCATGAAGGCACCGCCACTGACCGTCCCTGCCAAAGCTTCTACCTCGTGGCTGGGCCTTTCCCTCCACAAAGTCAGTCTTCGATCCAAGAAACAATACTGCTTTTGCCTTGGTGGCTGCCAGTGCCTCACCCACAACATTGGCCGGTATAAAACGACCAGGCGAGACCTATCGCCCAGGACACCTTGACCTTCGACCTATCATGCCCCATGCTATGCGGGAATGGTAGAAGCTTGAGGTATCCATGCCATCCTCCCGGTTCCCCATCCCGCAAGGCACGCTCGACATGCTGATACTCCAGATTCTCTCGCTCGCCCCGGCCCACGGCTATGGCATTGCGCAACGGCTGGATCAGATTTCGAGATCCATCGTTCAAGTCAACCAGGGGTCGCTCTATCCCGCCCTCCACCGGCTGGAGCAGAAGGGATGGCTAAAGTCCGAGTGGAAGCCATCGGAAACGGGACGCGAAGCCAAGTTTTATTCTTTGACATCTTCCGGGGGAAAACGACTCAAAGTCGAGAAAGATAGCTGGGCTCGGCTTACGGGAGCGGTCCAGTCGGTTTTTGACGAGGGCAACTGATCATGAAGCGGCTACTGAACTGGTTTCGTCTCCGAAAACTTGAGAGCGAGTTGGACCGCGAATTGAAGTACCACATCGAGCGGCGCGTGAGTGACCTGATACTTTCAGGTTTGCCGGAGCCGGAGGCGAGAAGGCAGACCACTCTGGAACTCGGCGGCGTCACGCAGGTTCAGGAGGAGGTGCGTGATATTTGGCTGACTCAATGGCTGCGGGACTTCGCGTACGACCTGCGCTTCTCCGCACGTTCCTTTCTCCGCAGCCCGTCGTTTACGGCCACGGCGGTGCTTTCGCTCGCACTCGGAATCGGAGCAACCACTGCCCTTTACTCTCTGCTTGATCAGGTCGTCCGGCGCGCGCTCCCGGTGCATGATCCCGAACGCCTGGTTCTGATCGACTGGAAGGGTGATCAGGCCACGGTGAACGCGTTCGGCAGCTATAACCTGATGTCCTATCCGATCTGCCGCGACCTTCAAATGCAAGAGCGATTCTTCGAAGGCGTACTCTGCCGTGCTGCCACGACCGTCAGTCTGTCGACCGGCGGAGAGTCCAAACCGGCTGCTGCAGAAATCGTGTCGGGCGCTTACTTTTCGGTGCTCGGAGTAAATCCGGCACTCGGCAGGTTATTGACGATGGACGAGGACCAGGTGCCCGGTGCAAGCCCTGTGGTTGTGCTTTCGTACGACTTCTGGAAGACGCAACTCGCAGGCGCGCAGGATGTGGTGGGCCACAAAATGCTGGTGAACCGGCACCCGATGACTGTAGTCGGAGTCGCCGCTCCGGCGTTCCGAGGCATCGATGTTGGCGAAGTTCCCTGGCTCTGGATTCCCGCCGCCATGTCGGCCGAGACCATTCCCGGGTTCAACAGAATGCTCGACCGTCGTGTGAAATGGATGCAGGTGCTGGGCCGCCTGAGGCCGGACGTTACGTTGGCTCAGGCTCAGGCAGGCCTGCAACCCTGGTTTAAGGCGATGCTCGATGAAGACACGCGCCGCGCAGGATTCCCCAGAATCACGGCCGAGCGCCGACGGGAGTTTCTCACGTCGACACTCGAACTTACCCCGGCTCCGCAGGGCCATTCGACGCTGAAGCGCAGGCTCACACAGCCACTCTGGGTTTTGTTCGCAGCGACGGCGGTTCTGTTGGGTTTGGCCTGCCTGAATGTGGCGGGCCTATTCCTGGCGCGGGCATCGGCTCGCGACCGCGAGATCAGTACACGGTTGGCACTGGGCGCTTCGCGCGGGCGAATTGGGCGGCAGCTTCTTGCCGACAGCGTCCTTCTCGCGCTTGCGGGTGGATGGCTCGGGATCGCGCTGGCCCCGCTTGCCATGAGAGCGCTCATCGCTTTCCTGTCTCGTGATGTTGCAGCAAACGCCGTGCAGTCCATCATTGATACGCGCTTGTTGCTTTTTGCGTTCCTGGTAAGCGTAGCCACAGGTCTGCTGACCGGCTTTGCGCCAGCCCTGCAAGCCGGCCGAGGATCGCTGATGTCTTCGCTCACGCTCCGGGCTAGCACTCGCTCCGGCGGCCTCCGGCTGCGAAGGGCGATCGTGACGGCTCAGATTGCATTTACCCTGATCCTTGTCATCGGAGCAGCCTTATTTATCCGAACGCTTACCGGATTGATGGCAAAAGGCCCTGGATTTGAGACATCTCGCCTCATCTCATTCGGTATCGATCCGCTTCGAAACGGCTACCCCCCACCCGAAGCGACCCGGCTCATCCGCCGGATTCATGACGACATCCGTATTTCGCCGACCACGGAGGCATCGGCCGTTGCGCGTAGCCAGTTACTGGCCGGTGGAAGCTGGAATAACTTCATGACAATTCAGACCGATCAGCGAATTACCACGGCCCGCGTGGTCCATCTGAATGCAGTCACCCCCGGATTCTTCGCAACTCTCGGGACGAGAATCGTCGCGGGACGAGATTTCGATGAGCGCGACACCCTGCCGGAGAACAAGGGCGGACGCCGCGTGGCCATTGTCAACGAAGACTTTGTGAAACGATACTTCGGAGGGCGCAATCCTCTCGGCTCTCATATCTGCCCGTGGACAGGGCCGGATGCCAAGCCCGATATCGAAGTTGTCGGCGTCGTGGCGAACATCAGCTATCGTGGGGTTCGCGAAGAGTGGGAGCAAGCCTACTTCCCAATCGTCAGCGCCGAAGCTGGATTCTATGAAGGCGGCAATTTCTATGTAAGGGTTCAAGGATCTCCAGAGGCATCCATTCAAACCATACGAACGATCCTTCGGAACGCTGACCCGACGTTGCCGGTCACCTACTTCCGCACACTGGACGAACAGGTCAGCCGGTCATTGAACACGGAGCGTATGCTAGCGACGCTTTCCGGCAGTTTCGGCACCCTGGCGCTCCTGCTCTCGCTGGTAGGCCTGTATGGCGTGATGTCATTCGTGGTAACCCAACGCACGCGCGAGATCGGCATACGACTGGCGCTGGGGGCCACACGCTCTGCTACCGTATGGCTAGTGCTCCGTGATGCCCTGGTGATGATCGCCGCTGGAATCGCCATCGCCCTGCCGTGCATCTGGGCGCTGGGCCGCCTGATTGAGTCACAGCTGTACGACATCAAGCCGACAGATCCGGCTACGATCGCCGTGGCCACGTTCATCTTGTGCTCGGCGACGCTGGGTGCGGCACTCATTCCCGCTCGCCGCGCCTCGGCGGTGAACCCCACCGAGGCATTGCGATTTGAGTAGCCAGCCAATTTCCATCCTTCGCCTCTGCTTCTAAAAGCCATTGGGCGCGCACTTACAGCTGCTTTGCTCCTTTCCAGAAACAAACAGGCAGGAGTGATTGCCGCTCGCACCATAGGACTAGCAGCCTTGACTCACGTTTTGTCGCCGCTCGCGCAAATTTTCTAAGCCTGGAGAATCAACTCAGGCCAAGGAATGATCCGGAGGAGGCAAGATGCAAATACTTCGAAAGACTGCTTTGATTTTACTTCTGCTGAGTGGCTGCTTGCTCGGCGGCGGCGCATCACTACAGGCAGACCATTGGAGCGACTGTGAGAAGCGTATTCACAAAGCAGAAGAAAATCTTCACAAAGAGGTTAGAAAGCGCGGTGAGCATAGCCGTCAAGCGGAGAACCGCAGGCGCGACCTTTACCAAGCTCGCGACCGTTGCCGCGGTTTTGATCGTGAGCGCCACAATGACCGCCACTACTGAGCTGGACTGTGGTGAGAGGTTTTGGAATCCGAATTAAGTCGGTTGCGCAGTGGACATTTGGAGGGGTCGCCGATCAGTCGCCTATCGGGGCTATGGGCATTCGGTTGTCGGTCGGATAGGATAGCTAGATCCCGTGGAATGATCCAAAAAGCACGTATCCAATTATCGAGCCGATCACCGCTCCTGTATATCCAGCCAAAGGCTGGGTTCCTGCTCTTTGCGCTCCAGATCTGGTAGCGGCTCTATCTCGGTGGATGCAAACGACGGATTAACCTGGAAGGTGGGAGAACGGAGTCGGTGCGCGATAGCAGAGGGCTGAAGCATCTTCCGTCAGACAAGCCAGGGATACCCGATCCCACTCTATCTGGCACGTTCCAGCCCACCCGAAGCGGAATGACATAAAGAGGGCTGGAGCCGGCTTACGACAGGGGAGGCCCCGATAGCTTCACCAATCAGCGGTCCAGCCCTCCACTGCTGAGGATGCAATGGGCGTTACTTTCTGTCAAGTCGGGGCAAGACTGATGGACGGTAGTGGTTTCCCTGAACGTGAGAAGTTATTCTGAGGGCGGGTGGTGTCCCTCTCGGCAGTCTACAATGCGATTTTGCGAGATTGAATTGAGTGACGCGGTTTCTAACTCCGCCATTTCGATTCCGTCAAGCTAATTTGACGGACCGGTCAGCCTGGGAAGGACCGCAGCAAAAGCGATTACTTTTGATCCCACAGAGTTGCCGCAATGTGCTGCTCACGGCGATGGAGGGCATTGAAGTAGTAGATCGTGACAATCTTACCATCCGGTCGCACAACTGAGCGTGGATAACCGAGGTCCCAGGTGACGCCGTCCTCGCGAAGAATGATCTCCTGGCCCCAGGTCAGCCCCTTGTCCGAGCTGATTTTGGCGCGTACACCATATGGAATAGCGCGGAAGCCATAAGTTACGCAAAGCCGGCCGTCTCTCAGATGCACGAGGCTCGGCGGGTTACCGTTCCTTCTTCCCAGATCGGTAAAGGCGACGCGGGACAGCCATTTCCAGGAGGCACCGTTGTCATCTGAGCCATAGGCGTCGATCCAATTGATCTCGTTCCGAGGCCCACCCTGAGGATCGAGGCGGCGGCGCAGAGCTGTTACGAGCTCCGTCGCCGAAACGCGCACTGTGGACGGCATCACGGAGCGTACGGCCCGTGGTTCGTCAGTGATCCAGGAAATGAACTCGAAGGTTCTGCCCCCGTCCGTAGTCCTTGCACAGAACGCGCGGTCTCTGTAAGAGCCCGCCTGGATGCCTGGCACCTCGGCCGACAGAAACAATATAGCGTTGTTCTTGCCGCCGACGATGTAGTCCGTGCGTGCCGTCAGTTTTAGGCCCTTGCCGAAATCCGGAAGGTTGTAAGGTCCCTTCCAAGTCCTGCCCCTATTGTAGGAAACATGAAAGTAGTTCTTGCCGCACCGAAGTGCGAAATCGGGGTGGGAAAAATCCATCTCGCCAGCGTAGGGTTTCGCTACGGAGTCATTAAGTTCGGGGTGGTCCTCGACCGCCCACGTCTCACCTCCATCTTTGCTGCGTGCAAGTGCCGGCACCTCGCCCTGGTTGCGACTGATCGAGTGCTCATCAGACTTTTTGTCGTAGTATCCCCGCGAGAACCCTACCACGATCTCGTTACCCCAGATCCAAACCCCGTTGTTGGCGGGCCAGCCCCCGAAACGTCCCGGCTCGCCCCAAACGACGACGTGCTTCATCGATCTGGCTTCACCAGATGCAGACATAAAGGCTAGGCAACAGCCGAAAACCAGAAGTCCCAAAATGGCAGAGCGACCCTCTCGAATCATCAGTTTCCCTCCGATCGAAGCACTCTTCGTGGCCAATGGTTGGTGTATACCCGATTCTCAGGAATTCAGTCTCAAACCAGGAGATGTGGTTTCAAGGCCTCAAAGTGAAAATCAATTTCCTTTGTGGCTTCCCGAGACAGCGAGAACTCATCGCGCCGCGACAACATCGTCTTAAATATGCCTCGCTTCATCATGATGTATTGGCGGGTCCCGGGCAGGTAGCCCTCACACGTGAGCAGCAGGGCGATCTTGCTGTAAATCTCCTGAGCTTTCTTTTGCTGGCCGGCCTCCCACAAGTCCCACACCTGCACGAACGCATCGGCATACGCATTTCCAGCCATGACACCATCCAAACCGAGCCGCAGAACATACATGAAGTTCTTGCCGCCGTCGCCCGCAAACACACGCCGTACCGGCGGGCGACTGCTCGACAGTCGAATCATTCGCTGGATCGCAGGCTGGATCTCTTCCTTGAAGTAGCCGCAGTGCGGGTACTCTTGCGCTAATTGGATCAATGCTTCCACGCTGGGAGTCACTCCGTTTCCTATGTCTGCATTCTGAACGAAAATGGGCCGTTTTGTGGCGCGAGCAAGCGCACGGTAATAGCCCATCACGTCGTCGAGCGTTTTCGCTTCCGTTGGGGGAAGCGCGATCACCGCGCTCGGATTCAGAGCCTCAGCAAACTCCAGATAAGCGAGAGCCGACTTGGTGTTCGGTCCGTCCACACCCAGCACGATGGCCGCTTTTCCTTCTTTCCCTGCTTTGGCAATGACCTCCATTCCCTTCCTTCTCTCTTCCGGACTCAGTTTTGAAGATTCTCCAAACAGTTGTGGCCAAGCCATGCCAGGTACTCCGCATCGGTTCAGGAAATCGACCTCGCGGGCCAGATCCTCGTAGTCAACCTGTTTACTCTTTGTGTACGGTGTTGCCATGATCGGGAAGAGGCCGCGCATGGCTTCATGCTCGTCTCGAGCTTGAATCTGCGCTTGCGACAAGGCAAAGGCAGCGACAGTTCCCAGCAACTCTCTCCTGGTTAGCTTTGATTCTGGATTGTTGGTGATGAGCATCTTATTCCTCCGTGCGGGATGACACCCCCGTCCGCAGATAAACTGTCGCAGATGTTAAGCAATCTAAAGCTAATCCAGTTGTTCCTGATCAGCTCTGCCGGCAGCTTGGCCCCCACTCATCCCGGACTGCCCGCGCTGTCGGCACATCTCAGGTCGGATCGAGCAGGCACGTCGCGATAGCGTCATCGCTAGCCTATTCCTTCGCAACCCGGAAGGAAAAGATCCCCATGTTCCGGAGTTCGAATCGAATGTAAATCGGTTTCCCGGTGAGCACACTCAGGTCGCTCTTTCCCCTCCAGGTGAGAGTGACGTTGCTGCCGTTCTGAGTGACCGGGTCGCAATCTTTGAACGAGAAACCTTCATAGGCGGCTTTGAAGCCATAGTGACCGCCGACAGGAGGGTGTCTCACGATCTCCGCTTTGATGTATTGCGTCTTGTTGCGCAGCTTAAAACGGCTGGAATTGATTGTCAGCCGATTCCCATCCAGGATGAATTCTCTCGTAATCAGGAACCCTGGCTCGTCGTCGGCCCGTTGCTCGATGAATCTGTCCGCCTTGGCGAACGCCACTCCTATGCCAGTCTGGGTGACCCACGATTTGTTCACCGTGTTGCCGTTGTAGAAGATGAGAATGTCGTCGCCCTGGATGATGGGGGTCGTCATCACGTCCACCAACCCAGCGTCCCAATCGCCGTCCCTCCCGCGAGGAATGTACGGCTCCCGAATAGGGGATCGTTGCCACTGCAGTCCATCGATGCTCGTTGCCAGCCGCACATCCTGCGGAGCCTGATCCTGGTCACCGTCCATGATGCCGAGCAGCGCAATAAAGTGGCTGCCGTAACGGAATACCCAAAATCCGTTGAAGTCGGGTGCGTCGGCTTCGTCGGGATATAAACAGGTGCGCGGGTATGACCAATTCATGAAGTCAGTGCTCGTCATGACCGCTAGCCGCCTCGAATAATGCCGTGTGCCAGGGTAACCACCGGGCTGAGGATCCTGAGGCGTCAGACCGGTGGCGTGCACCAACCTTGGCCGACAGTAGAACAGCCATCGGCCAAAGACAGGATCGTAGACGGTGTGATTCGAGGCATCACTGTTATAGTCGAGGAGGGGTGGTCGCTCGTCGAGGCGCCAGCGCAGTCCGTCTGGCGAGGTCGCCAGATTCACACCGCGCCGCAAAACACCCGCGACCGGTTTGGGTTCGTAGCTGAGCATTTTGTAACGGCGTTGTGGGTTGGTCTCTGCCAAATCCTTCCAAACCTGGCACGCGACTGCGCCGTAACGTCTGGGATCCTGATCGTAATAGGTTCCACGGTAAAGGATGTTTGTGCGGGGGTGTCCGGGGAATGGGAAGAAATCGAATAGTGGCTTTTCCCAGTTGTAACCGTCGCGGCTCTCGGCATAGCAGACGACCGCCGTAGCCGTTCCGCTTTGAAGCGCTTCCGTGTAAGAGAATGTTTCGTACCACATTCGGAAGAGTCCGCGCTCCTCGTCATAGATGACCTTGGCGCCGAGGACTGCATCTCCCTCCCATGCCTTGTCTCGAACCAGCACTGGATTCTTTGGGAATTTCTGGGGCTGGATTACGACCCGCTTGAGCCGCCAACGGTCCTCGACAAGAGAATCGTCGATCAACAGCTGGGGTCCCTCCCTTAATCTCAGTGGTACGCCTGCGTAGTACGCTTCGCCATTCGGCATAGCGCTGCGCTTTGAGTCTCGCCTTGACGCTGGAGAATGGTCATTGGTCCTTTCCTGCCCGGAGGCCCCAACCACCAAAGCCAGAGCTAGAATCAAACTGTGCCTCATGCGCTCCCTCCCAAGTCGACAACCTCGCTGTTGTGTTCGATTCACGATACAAGGCAAACATCGATGGCCTCGTCCCGGGCCGCCCGATCCATAGGCTCGCGGACCAGCACAGCACGAGCGGACGACGAGATCAACAGATAGTCGAAAGGAACCGAGCAACAGGAGTTTCGTTCAGGACGTCTCGTCACCGACCCGCAGTTGAAGAGCAGCGCCCACCAAGGACGTGCTCTCTCCCGTTTCACTGTTCCGTCGCAATCAATTGGATGGGACCCAGTAATCCCGCCGTCACTGGCTCCTGGCGGCGTTCCTTGTTGCGGACACGCTCGCCAAAGATGGCATCGATCTGCGATCGATCTGGGACAGGACGCGCGGCCATAGAGTTGACGGCAAGGTTCGCCACTTCGATTTGAATTCGATTTGAGCTGCGTCTCAGCAGACCCGTCACTTCAAGACGGTAGGGTGGATGCCAGACAGAACCCGCGCGTTAACCGTTTACGTAAACCACTGCCGCCTCACGTACCGGTGGATCGATGAGTGCCTCCAGCGGTTGCATCTCCGCGAATGGTGGATCCTGCTGGAAAATCACCCTGGCGTTGAGCTATTCGTCCCGAGTCATCCTGGCGGAGGCGACCCCTTGGCCTCACCGAAGCACAGCGCTGTGACGCCTGGATTGAGCATGGTGACTGGCACGGTGACCTGCTTTTCGTACGTTGCCACACCCGAGATTGAGGCCGGATGGCCGGCCACGTCAAGGCTGGTAACCGTCTCCTGCCGGAATGCCGTGCTACCTTTGTCCTAAAAAGCGAGACGCAGCGCCAACTGCATCGAACGTGAATTCCCAGTTGTGAGGATTCGCCCAAAGGTTGATGTATTGAGATCAGCCACTGGGGTACCCCAATTGGTGTGGTTGAGGGCGTTGAACATATCGAGGCGCAACTGAAGCTTGATTGCTTCCCGGATTTCAAAGTTTTTTGCCAGGTTCATATCGATGTTCCAAAGACCTGGTCCACGCAAGCTCATCTTGCCCACGTTGCCTGGGCGCAAGGGCTGGCTGCTTGCGCTGGACACTGGAACAAGACCAAATGCGCTCGGGTTGAGGTACAGGTCGCTGATATCGTGGGATTCAAGGTATGGAGTCCCCCCAATATAGTCGGGCCTGGATGCATCTCTCCCGCTGCTTTGGATCACATTGACTCCCAGACCGCTTTGTGCCCTGAAGATGCCCGCAATCTGCCAGCCGCCGAAAATCTGCTTCATGAAACCTGAACTGCCGAATGAACGAGCCAAAGGGATCTCGTACAAAACGTCGATCCGCAGGTCCTGGGCACGATCGAGGTTCGTAAGCCCCTTATCGCCACGGACGTTGTTGCCATCCTGCACGCGGGCATCGTTGAGGGTTTGAAAATCGCCCACAGAAAAGGCCATCGATTTGGCCCAAGCGTAGTTCAGGTTCATCAGGAGTCCATCCGCGAAGTGCTTGCGCAGAGAAGTCTGCCAGCCATGGTACCAGCTATTGTCTGTGCCGCTCCGGTAGTTAAAACTCAGTACCTCAGGCACCGGACGATTACCTGTGAACCGGTCGGGAAAGTTGCCAAGGTGGAACATCGTCACTTTTAGCCCTTTGTTGCCTACATAGCCGGTCTGTAGAACCAGGCTCGGTGTGAGCTGTCGCTGCACATCCAGCGTCCACTGCATGCTGTAGGGATTGACCGTGTTTTGATCATAAACGTTGTAGCCACGTGGGGCTGTAGAATTTCTGACTAAGTCGAATCCCTGTTCGTTAGTAACTGGATACCTCAGTCCCAACCTAGTGATGTCGGAACCCGTAAAATCGAGACGGGCCCCAATGGGCGCATCCCACCGTGCTAGCTCGCTTAAGACATCCAGAGGAAGCGGTCCGCTGGCAATGCCGAAACCACTTCGGACTACTGTCTTTTGGTCCCTTCCCAAGCCCCACGATACTCCCACTCTGGGCAAGATGTTGTTTGGATCCGAGTCGTACAACGAATCGCCGGGGCGAAAAACTGGCGGGGTCTTCACAGCGTTTTCGGGAGTACCCGGATTGAACAGTCTGTTGTATTTTTCCTTCACAACTGAGTTGTACTCATACCTTACTCCGAGGTTCAAGGTTACGTTAGGTCGGATCCGGAAATCGTCCTGGATAAACGTCCCAATCTGCCAAGAGCGCATGTAGACCCTCGGACTGCCCAAGTTGAATCGCACGCGATTTGGCGTGTTTGCCAGCATTGCTGCTGGATTGCCGTACCGGACCGCAGGAAACTCAGTACTTTCCGCTCCAGGAGCGCGCACGCTGTGAATCCCGCCGAACTTGATCGTATGCCTGCCCACGTTTTTCGCAATGATCTCCTCCATCGTGTAGGTGTGCCCTGCCCAGATTGCGTTGGCGCTGCTCATAGTGAAAAAACCCGTCACTTCGATCCGGGCAATTCTGTTCTTGATTATTTCTTCGGCAAGGGCCGTGGAATAAGTGTAATTCGTGCCTAACCGTGTTTCGCTCGTCCAGGTCGGGGCGGTATGGGTCCATGTCAAGACGCCGCTATCGACCTTGCCGATGTAGGAGCGCGAGGATGCAACGGGCAAGGCCGGATCTACCTTGTGCGGCCGGTCACGTGTATACCTCACCGTAAGAGAGTTGGTGCTGTTGAGCTGGTAATCGCCACGCAGCACGATGTGGTTATCGGAGGCCGTGTCAGGAACCACGCCGCGAAAGAGGGCACTGACCGCCCCCGGAGCGTAAGAGTCCGTCGGAGTCTGGAAACGATCGAGAACTGGCTTGTACGCAGGCAGCGCGGTGATGGCCAAAGCCTTCCACTCCGGCGTTGGCATAAGAGCTGAAAGGAAGGCCTGATTCTGCTGCCGATACCCTTCGTAGGTGAAGAAGAAAAACGCCCTATTCTTGATAATCGGTCCGCCGAGCGATCCGCCGAACTGGTTGAAGCGCACGACCGGCCGGGCAGTTGCGAAGAATGAGCGCGCGTTCAGAATGTCGTTCTGCCAGTTTTCAAAGAGCGATCCGTGAAACTTGTTGGTGCCGCTTTTGGTGATCAGGTTGATGTTTCCACTGTAGGTGTTACCTTGCTCGGCGGAAAAGACACCCCTGGAAATGTTGATCTCCTGGATCGCCTCGAGGCTCATCACTTGGATCTGATTGAAGCCCAGCACCATCGAGATTCCCTGCACCTGAGGGTTTGGCGAGGCGTCCACTCCGTCGGCAGTGACGCTGATCCCGGCGGTTGCTAGTCCGTTCATCTGAAAAAAGCCCCTCTGATCGGCCCGAACTCCATTCTGCAGGGTGAGCAATGAGGTGAAATCGCGCCGCCCCAGCGGCAATTCCTCCAGCTGAGTTTTTGACACATTATCGCGCAGCGTGGCGGACGCATTCTGAAGCAGAGGCGCCTCAGCGGTCACATCGATCTTTTGAGTAATCTCGCCAAGCTCGAGGGTAACGGGGTAACGAATCTGCTGTCCTGCCGTCAGCTCCAGTCCTCTTTGAACAAATGTCTTAAACCCTTGAGCGCTGACAGTGATGGTGTACCGACCGACAGGCAGGAACGTCGCCGAGAATTCTCCACTTTCGTTGGTCGTCGCCTTTTGCTCGATACCGGTCAGTTCGTTGGTCAGGGTTATCGTGATGCCTGGCACCACTGCGCCCGAGGAGTCTTTGACGATTCCATAAATGTTTGCAGTCGTCCGCTGGCTCAGCCCGATGGCGCTGAACAGCAACAGGCATGCAACAACCGACCCGACGATCAGACCAGCTCTTTTCGGTCTCTGGTTCATTGGATTGCTCCTTGGCTGGATTGGTCTCCGCTCGTAGTCCCTTCCGGGTGGAGACCAAAATTTCTTCCATGCCGGACATTGGCACCCATCCCCTGGGGCTGCCAGGTTGAGTTGGGCTCACGGAAAAGCGCAGCAAACGACTATGGAAGTTCTCTTGAAATTCTTCAGGCTGTTATTTAGTCACACCTCCTCTTGAACCTGTCAAGCGGTAAGGCTCAATGTTCCAGAGTACAGAACAAGCTCCGGGCAAGGAGCCGGCTGTCTGCCCGTTTCGAGGGGAGGAAGGGTCTTGCAGCGCCACTGACCAGATCACTCTCGACGACTGCGCAGGCGGCGTCTAGATGGGCAATTTCGATGTTCTGTGTGAGGAAACTGAGCTCGATCAGATTCGAACTGAGCTCAGGTCTTGTTGGTCAGTTTCACGAGCTATAGCGTCAGCGGTCGCGATCAATTGGGAGATGATACGGGGAAGATAAGGTTGGCAAAATTTTTCGACTGTATCCGATATGCTGATGGCTGCAATAACTCTTCCTGAACGATCGCGAACAGGGACTCCAAAACAACGTTTTCCGAGATTCATTTCCTCGTTGTCTACCGCATATCCTTCTCGGGCTACTCGCTGTGCCTCCAAGTATAGCTTGGAGGGATCCGTAATCGTCATGGGTGTAAACTGCGTCAGCGCTTTTCGAAGCCCAATGAAAGAGCGAAACGCCGAATCGCTTTTGTTCGCCAGTAAGACTTTTCCGAGCGCTGTTGAATGGGCCGGCATACGAGGCCTCGGGCAACGCGTTAGTTGTGTCGACCTGTGTCCTGCCACCCTGAACAGGTCAAAGACTTCATTACGATCGAGTTGGCCGAGATGAACTGTCGACTGGTTCCGCTCCGCTAATTCAACTAGATGGCCTTCAGCCCCAACAAGAAGGTTCGTCTTATATCGGTATACATTTCCCAGCTCCAGAGCGCGAACACCGATGCGGTATCGCCTGCTGGACGTGCGCTGAACAAATCCCGCGTGCTGAAGTTCCCTGAGATACCGGTGGGCCGCACTTTTGTAGATGCCAAGATATTCGGCGAGCTCGGTAACACCCCATTCCGGGTAATCGATGGCAAAACAGCTCAACACCTCTAGAGCGCATGACACACTCTTCATGGGTGACCCGTCAAATTCGGCTGCATGGGCTAGCTTAGGCCACCAGCATAAACTCAGATGGTAGACTCTTGCAAGTGAATTGAATGCCTGGTGCAGTACTAGACAGCTCGTTGCCGTTTTGAGGTTATCCGTGATGTCGCATCAGTGTGTTGTGTCAAACTCGGCCAAGGCAATGAGAATCTCTGGGACCAGAAGCGGCCCGTTGTGTTTGAATCATACAGCGCTTTTTTGCGAGAATCCTTGGGTCGCTACTTTCCATGGGCGTCTAATCCACTACGGGCGTCTAATCCACTACGTTCGTTGTTGGCAGATTTGAGCGCTTCACGGTACCAGTCGCGCAGATTTGCAACTCGATAAGACCGATCCGAGACCAGGGCGAAAAGTTTTGACTCCTTCGAAACGACCTCATGAGCTGCTTCTCTAACTCGAGCCACTAAACCTAGAGGTATGACCACTGCGCCGTTTTCGTCGGCATGAATGAGGTCACCAGGCGACACTGCCATGCCTTCGAGTTGCATCGGAACTTGGTATCGGTGGAAGCGGAGTCGGCCGCGATGCGGTGTCATACCCTTGCCCATGACTGGAAATCCGATCTCGCGCAGGTGCTCGATATCGCGAACGCAACCATCGCAAATCAGTCCGACCGCTCCTGCGGCGCGCATTACACGGGACATTCCCTCTCCAATCATGGCTTCGCGTCCCGGTTGCTCCGAGTCGTCATGGAATACCGCTACCACTGGGGTACTGGTCCGTTCGATCTCTTCACAAAAGCGCAGCCAACCCTCCAAATGATCAAACTTTCCCCCGCGCTGCGCACTCATAGTGGCTGTTGTGGCCACACCCACTATCGGCTTTCCTGTCCGCGTCAGCAGGCGGATGGAAGGCCCTGACCACTGCACCGCGTCGACGCCCAGAATCTCAAGGGCATTTGCGATGGTCGGAGTATCAAATTCAGCAAGAGCCTGTATCTCTGCCGTCCCAACCCTTACCTTCGCTTTAGGATCTTCGCTGCCCATAAAAGTCTTGATTCTCCTTGTGGAGTTGATGAGCTAATCACAGGTTGCGCGAGGCTGGACGATGTTTGCTCGGCGACGTCGGCTTTCTCTCAATCGACAACTAACTTCCCCCCGAGTCCAAAAGAGACGGTCACGATGGACACGTTACGATGGCAACTATACTCGTCGTGTTTCAAGGCCTGTCAACAAGAAGGTAAGTCTGTTCCATTATGGAGAACGCTCAAAAGGAAAAGCCGATCAGTCCTTGTGTAGACCCGAAAGTCTGGACTCACCACTGTTTGATGTGCGGCTCAGCCTCTCGCCAGCCAGTTCGCAAGGAGACTGATTCCTCCAATCATGAGCAGAACTACAAGAACGCAAACCAAGCTTCCCACCCAAGCCTCTCGGCTTGGAACCGGGAATTCCCAATCCGGGTGAGCAATGAGCTTCGGTCGATCCCATTCAGCCCGAGCTTCGTGATGGTGGGGCCAGTCAACTGGCCGCGCCCGAAACGGGTTGGCGGTAGAACGCGATTGAACCATGCCAGCGAGTTGAAGTTGTGGCGCCTGAGCTTCTTGTCCGATTGGCGTCTTGATCCTAAGAAAAAAGTGGTTCAGTCGGTCGGAGGGTTCGGGCGGGGTCAGGTAACTGACAACAATGCCTGCGATAAGGCCGGTGCTGATAAAGAGCGAGACGGTTATCGGTAACCCAATGTCTCCTCTCGATCCAAGCAAGCCATTCGCCAGGAGCATTGCTACTAAAGCAGAAATGAAACTGGCGAATGCTCCATACCGGTTTGCTCGACGCCAGTAGAGTCCCAGGAAGAATGCAATGCCCATGAGAGGAACGGTGTTCCAAGTAAAACGCATGGCACTGGGCATATCCCCAAATGAGAAGGATAGGCAAACGGAACTAACTCCAAAAATCAGCGAAGTGAGACGGTTTATTCGGATGAGCTGTGCTTCGTCGCTGGAGGGGCGTAGAAATCGTCGGTAGACACTGGTTGTCCAGAGCCCGGAGAAACAGATCATGAAAACACTCACATTGTCCATTACGGAGGCCATGATGCAGGCAATCATCAGACCTGCGAAACCAGCCGGTAGTAGGTCGCGGGCCATGAAGCCAAAGGCGTGATCTCCTTTGATGGCTCCTGGACCATAGAGCGCGATTGCCATGACACCCGTGAGTGCCCACGGCACGGTGACCAATCGTTTCAGCAAGATTCCCGCAACAAAGCCTACCCGGCTGTCCATTTCGGTCTTTGCCGAACCCGCATTGGACATGATGTGGGGTTGAACTACCATGCTGAGCAGCGAATTGACGGACAACATCACGATCCAGAAGATCGTGATTTCTTGGTCCATGACGAGTTGGAACGCTTGCTCAGGGTTGGGCAGCGCCGCCCGGAAGCCACGCAATCCTCCTATTTTGGTCCAGAAGAAGGGCAGAATCATCAAAGACATCACAATCGTGAGTAACCCCTGAAAGAAATCGTTCCAGACCGCGGCAATCAAACCCCCGAGGATTCCGTAGAGGAATGAAATAACCGCAATTGAAAGAATGCCTGCCCAAAATGGAATTACCCCACCGGTGAGTGCCTCAATGAGTTGGGCCGACCCAAAAAGCATGACGCCCGTAAAAATGATGCAGACCACCATGCCAAAGAAGGCGTAAAGCATCATGAAGCCGGTCCCATAACGAAGCTCGAAGAAGTCGGCTGTGGTCAAAACTCGGGATCTCCGAAAAATTGGCGCCAGCAACCAATAGATGGGCAGCGTGAACAGCATCACCCATTGGTACCAGATCCCCGAAAGCCCAACGTCATAGGATCTCGAGGCGACTCCGACCGCATTATCTGCATGCGTGCCTGCTCCAAAGGCATAAAACGCAGTCAAGAGTTTGCCAAATCGACGGCCGCCCATCACAAAATCTTCGTTAGTTCTTACGAGACGCGACGACGCGCAGCCAATCACGACAACAATAAGGAAGTAGGCGACCAGAATCAGCACATCCGGTGTCGTGAGCCCCAGCATTTATTACTGTCCCTTGTTTCACAGCGATTAGATACTCGTGGAACGTAGCACAAATCCGTCCGGAGAAATTCTTCGTTCTGCATGGCAGAACTCAAGATTCATATCAAACCAGAATAAGTCAACTGACGACGGCTGAAGTTCTGCGGTCTGGAACACGTGCGAGGCCTATCTTGACGACAGCTTCACGCGTTTGTTAGGAGTTAGACTTTTCTCCGCTGCCAGTGGTGCGCGGTTGGTCCACCTTCCAGCGGCGCGCGATCGAACAAATCGACCGAGGAGGAGAGATGGGCGCGCTGAGAAATCGAAAAGCACAATATCTTTTGGCAATAGAGAAGGCGATGGAATGGATCCTATCACATCAGCAGAGTGACGGTAGTTTCGGCAGTGTGGAAACCATGAGTCACTATATGGTGCTCGGCGCCACGTTGCTTTACACGGGTCACGCCGATTCTGCCGCGCGTCTGATGCCGGTCATGCGGAAGCTCTTCGCCCGTGATGATGGTGGTTTTGATCCACCGGAGATCAGGTCCGGCAGGAAGTCCGCTCTGCTCGAACGGTGTTATGCCCCCAGCTGGGTCATTTACTCGGCTCATGTGAACCTGGCCTTTGATCTGTCCCTACCCGCCATGCCCCACTTGTTGAAATTTCAGGACCCGTCGACGGGAGGAATGTTTGGAAGCCAGGAGGACGCGGACTGCCGAAAGGGAATCGTCCATTCCGCCGTGAGTTGCGCTGCTGGCCAGGCCGCTTTGGCCACTGGCTACGTGATGGAAGCTCGAAGAATGGGAGACCACTTGACCGATAACGTCATCGCATGTAATCCCGACCTCAGCAAGACGTTTTACCCTGTGTGGGATACGGAGCGCGGCCTGCGCACTGACGAGGAGACACCTGAGTTCCCTAACATGCCGCGCGTATTATGGCGGTTTGAGCCGAATCAACACCATTATCTCACTGGCATGCTGCTTGGGTTTCTAACTGACTTGTACCGGGTTACCCGGCAATCGAAGTACCTCGACGCAGCCACGACAGTCTACGAGTTTGCTGCTGGCGGTACGCCCGCCATCTATGAAAGTACAGCATCGCACAAATTCGCATGGGGCTGTGCATGGCTCTATCGACTGACGGGCGAACCAAAGCATTTAGAATCTGCCTGCCGCCTATGCGACTACCTGGTCCGAACGCAAGAAAAGGACGGATCATTTGTTCACTGGGCATTTGTGAAAACTTCAGCGGATTGGCCCTACTCACCGCGACTGAACATCACAGCCCAATTCACCCTATGGATCTGGCGCACCTGGAGTCTACTGTAGATAGGTTTGGAACGAGGCCCGCATTGACCGTTAGTTCTGGAGCCCTCATTGCTTCACTAAGGCATGGCTTGATTGTGTCCTGCCAGGCTGAGGATGATGATCCATTCAACCACCCGGAACGTATCGCCTTAATAGCGCGGGCCGTCGAAATGGGGGGAGCAATAGCGATCCGTGCCCGCGAGGCTGAGAACATTCGTTCCATTCGCCAGGCTGTTTCTATCCCGATTATCGGTCTTACAAAGGGCCAATACCCGGATGGCAGGGTGTTGATTACTCCTGATTTCCCCGATGTCGAGGCGATCGTTCGGGCCGGTGCGAACATCGTTGCTGTCGACGCCACTTCCAGGCGTCGTCCAAACGGATTGACAGGAGGACAATTCACAGCGGCGGTCAAGGAGCGTTGGAAATGCCTCGTGGTTGCCGACATTTCGACCTTTGACGAGGCGCTCGAAGCAACCAAAGTCGGAGCTGACTTTGTGGCAACTACGTTGTCGGGATACACCGGAGGGTCTCCACTTCACCGAGATCCTGACTGGAATCTGCTTGCTTCTCTAACACGAGCTCTCTCCGCTCCTGTAATCCTGGAAGGGCGAGTCTGGACTCCTCGGCAGGCCCGGCACGCTTTAGACTTGGGTGCGTTCGCCGTTGTGGTAGGAACAGCGATTACTAGACCTCGTATCATCACCAGAGCTTTCGTCGAAGGTATGAAGTCACCTCAAAGAACATCAAGGGCGCAAACCGAGACTTTATGAAAGCCCGGACTGGACTTAGTGGAACGGGATGAAGTGTTGCGTCCTCGGGAGGGCTGGTTCCCTTCCAAGCTCGCAATGACCAGCGACAACGATGGATCAAAGCGAAGTCACGATCGCTACTTCCAGAAGCCTCGTTTCCGCAAAGCGAGTCCTTCATAAATTTACTGACATGGATGGACTACCTCACCTTCTGCTGTATCTGAGTGCGGTCACGATCATGGGTATCTCGGTCGCCCGTCAGGGCACGACGGCCGAGTTCTTCGTAGCGAACTGCTGTGCGTTCCCGGTTAGGTCAAAAGTTCCCGTATTTTCGACATCTCGATCGCAGTGTCAGTTTTGTTGGTGTTCCAAGGCCGGCTTTGCCGAAAACTCGGGGCTGAGCGTGCCCAACCTGACTGTGCGAGCAGCTCTCATCATGGTTACGCTCGTCATCGCTCATTTTCATCGCAGCGTGATCGGATTCAGCAGTCATGAGCATCCAAAGCCGCCGTTTTGGGCTAGGTGCCTATACGGCTCCTCCTCTTCATAAAGGTGTTTCCAAACGCCCATTCCGACAATGGCCGGAGCTGCGGTCACGATTAGCCCACTCATGAAAAACAATCTGTCCGAAGGGACGGCAGCGAATGCCTAAGGCACGTTAGGAGGCACTCTACTGACATGGGGACGCAAAAAAATCACAAGGGCATTGTGGGTACCGATGATCACGCCATTTACTCCTGAAGGTGAGTTGGATGAATTATCGACCTGCACAGTGATCGATTTCCTTGTCGACGGTGGGGTTGATGGTATTTTTGTGGGAGGCACAACGGGTGAGGCGGCTTCCATGTCTCAGTCGATGCGCCATCAGTTCGCTAGGCGTGCTCTGTCACATATCGATCACAGGGTGAGATCGTATGTCGGTATCGGGGACAACTGTGTAGCTCAGTCGATCTCTGCAGCCAACGAAAGCTTTCGTCTAGGCGTCGATGCAGTGGTCGCTCACCCACCTAGCTACTATCCGTTGACTCCTGAAGAGTTGTTTGACTACTTCTCATTACTGGTCCGAGAGATTCATGGAGACTTGTTGATCTACAACATTCCCATCACAACTCATTTATCCATTCCTGTCGACATCGTCGAGAGGCTGAGCCGCAACCCCAGAATTGTAGGAATGAAAGACTCTGAGAACGACATCCAGAGAGCGATCGAAGTCATCAAACGATTAAACGGACGAAGCGACTTCTCACTGCTTATGGGCGCGTCCATGCTATCTGCAAGGGCTTTAATGCTGGGCATGGTTGGGGTCGTTCCGGGATCGGCTAATTTGATTCCCCACTGCTGGCGCGATCTCTACGATTCCGCTTCAAGCGGAGACGGAAACAGGGCAGAGCAACTTCAATCTCAGGCGAATCAAGTAGCGACTGTGCTTCAACAGGGGCGTACTCTGGGTCATTCCCTGGCTGGCGTCAAAGCAGCGATGAGTGCAAAAGGATTGTGTCAGGCCACAGTTCTCCCGCCCCTCCGAACCCTCACTCAAGAGCAGATCGAAGAGGTCAGCCAGCAAATGCGATTGTTGCAGCTCCTCTAGGATGTACAGAGGGAGTCACGAGGGAGTTCGCATGGCGGCAGCATCCACTTCGGACAACATCGGCGGAACGGGCTGTGAGTTCCAATGACAATTGCCGAATCGACGGCTAACCTCGACCAAGAGTCAGGATTCCAGGTCGCTCGTGAAACGGAGCCACAAAGCGGAGGTTGAGGCGCTCACGTAGGGTGCCTGCCCCTACCAAAAAACTTCATGGAGCATCAGAACGCCGCTTACGCCTTGGTTGTTTTCCGCTGATACCGCCGGCAGTGGTCTGGTAAGACGTAAGCGCTGCCCCTTCGATGATAAGAATCACCGGGCGGTTCTTCATAGAAGGAATCCTCGGCCAAAAGGTGGGAAACAAGGTCGAAGGCACGCGACAAACCTGTCCTTGGCGAATTGCCAATTCGTGATGCAGCCCCGATTCCAGGTTTTGTTGGAATGAGCAGATGCGCGATCTGGTGCAGGGAGCGCACGGGAAGGCCATTATTTCTTCGGCGTCTCTTTTTTGATTCCGGGAGAGACGGAGGTGAAGGCCCAGCCGCGCGGGAAGAGAAACATGTCGTCCAGACCGATGAGGAAGGAGTCCTCTTTCCCGTCTTCTGCGGCCTGGAACATCCGGACCCGAGAGTGGCGGACTTTTTTCATCCCGTCCTTCTCGCGGACAGGGTCCATGTCAATCAGTTCGAACCGGACGGCAGCTCCTTCCCGAACGCCGGCCTCTTTCTTCATCGCTTGGAATTTATCGAACTCCTCTTTGCGCTCGCCAAGAATCTCCGTCACCTTGTCCTCCTGCTCCTGACGTTCTTCCGAACTCGTGGGGTGCAGAGCCGTTTCGAGCATCCTCACCATCTCCTCCCGCGTGGCCAAGAGCACCGTGAACCGCTCCCGGTTGCCGGCGACGAGGGCTTTCGCCATCTCGACCGACAGCTCCTTCGAGTCTGCGATACGCGGCAGGCCCTTTTTAGGGGCATCCTGGCCCGCGGCTAAAGAAGCGAATCCGAGCAAGAAAACGCCGGCAACAGTTCGTGGAGTCAAGCGGCCCTCCGTTCAAGCTGAACTTCCCTTGCCATATGGGGATGTGACGATACCACGTTCTGATCCCAGAGATGACCATTGTGAAGTTCATTCGCTGGCATCCAAATGCGAGTCCCAGCTTAGAAAGCTGGTACCAAATCGTGCGGCGGGCCGATTGGAATTCGCTGGCTGACGTGAAGAAGATTTATCCCAGCGCCGATCAGGTTGGACGCCGAACAGTGTTCAATATCTCCGGCAACCAATCTCGGCTGGTTGAGCGAATTAACTATCGGATCAAGGCGGTTTGGTTCTGGATGAAAAGAAATACAGTCGTTTGCTAGCCAAGGCAGGTCCACGAGTGATTGAGACCGCACAGGAACACAAGCGTCTGCTAGAACAGGTCCGAGCCCGCCAGGTTTCGAGATCTCGCTCTATGAGATTTCTTCAGAAAACCTGTCAGCCCGTGGTCTGCCTCGACTGGTCTATTTTGCCTCAAGGCCATCCAGCGCCGCTTTCGCTGCCGACAGCTTGGGGTCCAGAATCACAGCCTCTCGGAGCTGAGTGGCAGCGCCCCTGACGTTTCCTTGTTTGACAAGCACCAAGCCAAGATTGTAGCGGGCCCCTGCGAAACGGGGTGAAAGTCGAATTGCCTCGCCAAACTCTTGGGCGGCGAGCTCAAGGTTGCCTGTGTAAATGTAGAAACTGCCCATGGAGTTATGCGCCTCGGCATTTGCAGGCTCGATCTTGAGTGCCCTGGACAGGTAGTCGCGAGCTTCAGTCCACTTACTTTGCATGGTCGCCAAGACGCCAAGGTTATAAGTCGCCTTGAAATCATTAGGAGCAGTGGTCAGAATGCGCTGGAAGTGTGATTCAGCGCGCGCGTACTCTTTACGCTGTACATAAATCGTTCCAAGCAACTCGTCAGCGCGAGTGTAGTAAGGCGCGATTGCCAGCGTAACTTCCAACTCCTTTGCGGCATCGGTCAGGTTCCCGAGTCCGAAGTAACTTACAGCGAGGTTAAAGTGCGCGATGGAGCTTGCAGGATTCTGTTTTAGCACCAGTTGGAGATCCCGCACTGCTTGACTATAAAGACCTTGACGCTGTCTGTTCAGAGCCAGGCTCATACGAACGTCGATGAGGTCCGGGTCGTTGGCCAGCAGGCGTTCAAGGATTTGGTTGGATTGATCGACTCGGCCAGCAGCCGACATCGCCAAGGCCCGGCCATACTCCTCGTATTCAACAATGCGGTCCTTCGGGTCAGGTCCTGATTCAAGAGAGCCTGAACTGGTTCTACCCGATGCCAGGTAACCAAGTGAACGCAGTAGTTCGAGTTCCTCCGGGCGACTTGTGCTGGGCACACGGGCGTCCTTGCGGCCGGGCCGGAAAAACTTGGAGCGCAAACGCTCTCGCAGGGAGAACGCAAGCGATGGTTGCTCCTTATGCAGATTTCGAGTCTCGTTCGGATCAGCCGTGAGGTCATACAGCTCCGGCTTAGGAGCATCAATGTACTTATGACCTCCAACGCGCAAAGAGCGCAGTGCACTCACTCCGAGATGCTGATAGCCATAGAGACTCTCCCCGTAGATCTCAGCTGAAGATTCGGAGACAGGACTTGAGAGCAGAGATAAGAGACTTTTCCCTTTGAACAATGGTGGCGACTGAATGCCTAGGAAGTCCAAGATGGTGGGAGCCACGTCGATCAGGCTTGTAGGATTGCTCACGCGAGCACGAAACCGCGCCGCCGCAGAAGGCCAGTGAAAGATCAGCGGAACCCACATCGTGCTTTGATAGATGAAATAACCGTGAGTGCTTTCACCATGCTCTCCGAGGCTTTCACCGTGGTCGGACGTCAAAACGATCAGCGCCTTTTCGAATAACTGGCGTTGCGCGAGCGCTTTCCAAAATGTTCCCAAAACGGCATCGACGTATGCGAGCTCGGAGTCATAGCCCGACAAACCACGAAACTGGCTGCGGTAGGCGGGAGGAAGGTTATAGGGCGTGTGCAAATCGTAGAGATGAAGAAAAAGGAAGAAAGGTCTGCGATTATTCTGGTCCAACCATCGAATGGCACCATCAACCACATCTTTGCCGAGGCGCTTGATATCACCAGGATCTCTCCCTTCGTGTCGGTGTAGAGCGAAAGGGCTGTCATACAAGTCAAACCCTTGATTCAAGCCGAAACGGCGGTCCATGACGAAGCCCCCCACAAAGGCGGCCGTCCGATATCCGCGAGATCTTAGAATGGTCGCAAGACTGATCGTATTCGGCGCCAAGCGTTCACCGTTGTCCGTAATCCCGTGCTCAAATGGATAGGATGAAGTGAACAGGGAAACGTGAGATGGAAGAGTGAGGGGGACTGGAGCACTCACCGCAGAAAAAAGCGTTCCCGCCTTCGCCAGAGCATCAATGTTCGGCGTGGGTCGCTTGAAGCCGTAGCAGCTCAAGCGGTCGGCGCGCAACGTGTCGATCGAAATCAATATGACGGGTGTAGAAGCGGGACTCTCGGCAACGACGACAAGCTCCCGCCCCAGCACACTGGCGCTCAAGATTGCAACCAGAACGCCATAGCGAATACGCGTCCAGGTTAGGCAAAGCCGTTCGGAGCAGTGGCCTCTGAAACATTGGTCTGCACGAACCTTCATGCGAACGAGACCCGATGACCCGCAACAGGGTGACGTCACAAGACCCAGGTTTGCATTCAGCCCCCGATCGCAGCTACTTTCCGTGACCTTTGTACAATTCGAGTACTTGACTAGCACTCAGTGCACCCCGATAGACGCGAATGTCGTCCAATGTCCCGGAGAGAAACCCATTTGCGCCGAAACCAATTGAGAGAGGAGAGATATTGAACACCCCGTAGTCGTCGGCTGAGAAAGTAGTTGAGCTCGAAGACAGGCGCCCATCCACATACAATCGCACAACGTCGCTCTCGCGCACTGCGGTCACATGTCGCCATGCGCCACCCAAATCATCGTCAAAAGAAACACTTTTGCCTGCTTCCATCGAGTACACTCGTCCGGACTCAGACGGGTTGCTGGGGTCGTACCTGCCGAAACACGTGGACGTCCCCTGGAACAAGCGGCCCCCGAACTCAGCCATGCACGTAACACGAGCCCAGCCGTGAGTATTCAAAGGCGAATTTGCAATGTCTCCCACGAGGCTTCTCAGCAACGTCCACCTTGAGTCGGATTCAAACCGATAGACCTCAGCCTTGGGAATCACACCCGCATACAACTTCCCGTTATAAACCTGCAGGTCGTTCACTTCGTTTATCTGAAACTTGTCCGTAGCAATCCCGAGCTCGCCAAGGTCAGTCCATTCCGAGCCGCCCTCATAGCGTAAGACCTTTCCGTGTGGCCACGTGCCTGCACAGAGCCGACCGGCGAATACCTGCAGCTTGTGGATTTGTGTCGCCCCGTGGGGATTTCGTCCTATGCATTCCCATTTCGTTCCACCTTCGTAGCGATACATGAAGCCATGTGTAGCTCCATATAGGGAACCTTGGTAAACCATAAGGCAGTTCAGCTTGTTCGTTCCATCCAACTGTCCACAGAAGCTCCAAGACCCATCCCCGTCGTAGCGATAACACTTCGTGTTGTCGTCAGCCGCATACAAGGAGCCCTTGAACGAGGCAAGCGACATGACGTCAAAGCCATTTCCCACCGCCCCACAGTCACGCCAGCGGGTCTCGCCTTCATAGCAATAGACGTGGTTCCGCCCGCCTCGACCAGCATTGGATTTTTCCCAATCCCAAGTTCCCGTGCCGGCATAGAACTTGCCTTTATGTACAACTGTGCTAAAGGCACTGAGGGTCAACGGATTGTTCCCAACTCGTCCACAATCGATCCATTTCTCATTCCCCGCAAAACGAAATACGCGGCATGCGTCTTCGGCCCTGGATGCATCGCCAGTCGCAGCGTACAACTCACCCTTATACACAGTAAACGTGGTAATCGTCGGGTTGGTCTTCCACGGCCTCCCATGGTCCAGCCAGGATCCGTTGATTCCATTGTCAATGCCAAAATGCAGGCCCTTTCTATCGCCATATGAACTGTAACCGGACGAGTTTCCCAACAGGCTCAAGTTGAATCCTCTTCTTAGAGGAGCATCGAACTTACTTATGAGATCACCGGGCGCAGAATCCAGGTCCTCTTTGAGCTTCAACCAAAGCGAGAGGGAAAATGGCTCGGTGCCAAAGTTCAGTGCGTCCGCATCCGGCACTTCTATGGTGCTATCAACTCCGTTGAAAACGGCAGCACCGCCGGCGCGACCGTCAACTCCTTCAGTAAACGCGACTCCGCGGGCGTTTCCATGGTGGTTGCCAACAGGATCCTGGGAATCACCGTCCAACTTCCAATGTGCAACGAGCCGTGGCTGTGAACTCACCCTAACCGAAGCCGGTTGAGTAGGAGTCCGCGTGGGAGCCTGGCCCAAAAAAGCCGCGGCTTGCCACTGGATCGCTGGAGCAGAAGCGAGAGCTGCAGAAGCACGAAGAGCGTTGGCGAGTAACCGTCTGCGATTCATTAGTGATAGGTCTCCTTTGTTTGGGTGCAATTCTGTTTTCAGATCGAGGAGTCTTTAGGCAGGAATCTGCTTCAGCCGGTCATCGACGCGATGACTCAGAGCTGAATCACTTTGTTTGGACTAAGCTATCGATTCCGCCCCTGAAGCTAAGTGTCGGCCCATCTCTGCCAGCGTGTCGTATTCGATGGGTTCAAACATCAGCTCGTTTAGGAACTCCACCGCTGGAGCAAATCCGGAAACAGCCAGCGTATCCCGATGCACTTTTTTGGCTTCACGCCAAGCAGCAAGGATCGCAGGCTGCTCGCTTAACCAACGCGAAATCGCGTCCCGGTTTGTTGCCGGGTCCCCGAAACGACGGCCGCTGTGCAAGGCGAGCGCAACTTGTGCCTTGGCCTGAATGCATTGGGCGCTAGTCAAGAGGAGCTGCAATTGCCGCTTTCCCCTCACACACTGCGGCGTGACCCGATCCAAAATTGCTCTGGCTTTCTTGCTCGCCTCCAGAGCAGAACGTAGTTGCTCCAATGCTTGAGGCTCCTTCTCAGGACTCGTGTACCTCTTCCATTTTTCAGGAAACCGAAAGCCTGACAGGTCAAAGCGATTGAGGTGATTCCATTCGTGCCAGCTCATACCTTCAGCGTAAGGCACCTTCAAGCTAAGCAACTCATAGACGTTGCATATTGACTCGTGGTCGGTGCCGAAGACGAGCTTCGCATACCGTTTGTTAAATTCTTTCCCACTGCCCGCTACATTCCAACACGCGTCGGCTGCGTAGGCGAAGCCGTAGTGAGCATTCTCATGCGGACTTCCTTTTGTCCAGCTAGTGACTATGAAATCCGAGCTCCCTTCGCTGTGCATCCGGCGAATGAAGGTTTCAATTGCTCTCAATACTCCTTGATAGTTGACCGACAGCTCGGTGTGGGATGATCCCCATCGAACAGCGGGTGCGCCGATCACCTTAAACCCGGGCTGCCGCAGCATCGCAGCCGCATAGGGCCGGTTCCAGTTCGCCATGTCATAGTTCCAGTAGACGATCTTGATGTCCTTCGGCAAGCGAGGCAGATCTTCGGGATGTGTCTCCAACATATCGCTCCAGATCAGTGGGACGAGACCTCGCTCACGGAGACGGCGAGCGATTTCAGTTACGTGATCGACATAGAGGCGGGACCTACCGACTTTTTCAACCTTTGACTTGCAGCGAGGACAAAGACCGATCTGCTGGCTTTCATCTCCGCCGATGTGCCATTGACGGATTCCAGGAAACCTCTCAAGGTATTCGTCCACAAATTCCATGTACAAGTCAGCAAACTTGGGATTGGAGGGACAATACTGCTGGTAGGTGCCAGCCACTTCACGATAAGAGGCATACTGCTCGTGAATCAGCACGTTGTATGCGTGCCCAAGGCACTGCACCATGGGGATAATCTGCAGGTGATGGATTTTTAGACGATCTCGAATCGCAGCGATCTGTTCCGAGGTGAAAGCGATCTGGCAAGAAACCAGAGGATGCCGCTTGTAGGGAAACATCGATTCCAACTCCAGCAGCAGAGAGTTGTATTTAAGGGCAGCCAATTGGTCTATTTGTTCGATCAGGGCGTCGAAATTGGGAGCGTTGTAGGCTAACGATTCCCGAACCAGATGGTAACAAAGATGGGCGGCTCGCAGGGAGGTATCGGGCGAATCCTCAATCTCGCAGAGGGGAATTGAGCCGTCTATCGCCAATTGCGCCAGGGTTCGAAGCCCCATCAACAAACCATCGCCGGAACGACTGCTGATCGTGATCTGGTTTTCTTGAGCATGTAACCTGTACGCCTCAGGAGCATGGCTGGATACCGTAGGCTCTTGCACAATCAGCCGAAGGCCCTCTTTGGGCGGCGACCCGCTTGGCTTGTCTGCCAACCGTATCGTACCGCTTAATGCAAGGCGGATGGTTTGATCACCGAGACTCCCGTCGCCAATCGCATTGAAGGGCAAGGGCCCTCGGTACTTGAAGGTGCCACCCAACAGTCGGAAGGCCTTTGGATACGGAACAAGAGCAGGTTGAGACCGATCGGCGCCGGACGTTTCGCCACTTCCGAACAGTTTGCTTGTAACATCGTTGGCTGAAAGTTGGTTCCGGGAACGCGACAGTGCAATCGGCACCATAAACATCTTGAGAAAGTCATGTCTATTTAGAATTGGCACCGGGGCTCACCTTTCCCTATTGATTCTCTCGGCCGACTGAATAGTCAACCTTGTTGTTGATGTTTGCGCTGTCTCCATCTGTGTCGCGGAACCTGGGCTGGATCGTCCGTAAGGCAGCGATTCCCAACAGCTGGATGAGTGTAAGGGCGGACTGAGACGGTCAGGCCTGACCCAATTCCTTGGCCCGTTTCCGGAAATCAGCGGCCAGTCGGGGCCACTGCGGAGGTGTCGCAACCGAGATCCAGCCGCGTTGCGGAAGAGTCTTCAGATATTCCGCCACACGCTCGCATTCGTTTGCAGCTTCGATTAGAAGGGAAGCAGCATCCGCGCGTTTGCCTTCTGTCTCAGCTTTCTTCGCCTTCAGGTCCAGTGAAAGCGCATTGGCAGCCTGTCGCCAGTAGGAACTCGCGGCAGTGAAGACCTCCACCTGCCGGCGCTCGCGCGCATCGGACGCCTTTTCGCGGGCTCGCTGCAATGCCGCGTCGAGAAACTTGGATCCCAAATTCTCAAGGAGATACACAATCGTGTAGCCGTCGGGAAGAAAGCTGCCGCCCGTAGTCTTCGACCCGTCGTAGCGCGATAGCCACGGCGAAACAGCCGGGCCTTCCCTTTCCACGCGCTTCAAGGCGGCGATCATCCTCTCAAATACCGGCTTGATTTCGCCCGCGACCGACCCGAACATGCCTGACAGGTATCCATCGAGCAGCACTTGATGATCGACTCGGTCTTCCCAGCCGTTCCGTGCGAAAGCGAGATTGTTCAACCCATAGGCATTGTGGTTGGTGCTCCACGACTGGATCGTGGCGCCCTCAATTCCCAGCTCTTTCAAATTGGGCCAGTCACGGCAGATGACCTCCGACATGGGATAAGGCAGCGATTTCTGCACCTCCATCCCCATGTAATATTCATAGGCGATGAGACGGCTCGACTGCGTGGCTTTCCATTGTTTGAGGATATCGAAAAAGAATCGATTCACCGGTGAAGCGCTGTTAGCCGCCAGCGGATTTGCCGCATCTCGCCAGTAGATGGCAACCCAACTCACAACATTGGGTTCCAGACGCACATCTCTGGGAGGCCACTGAATGTCGACGTAGGCGGCGTGGCCCACCAAGACTTCAGGAAACTCGCCGCGGATCTCGCGGGCCACACGGTTCACCAGACGGGCATAGCGCAGGCTTTTGGTCCTGTTCTCACCTTCGGCCGTCTTCCATTCCATGGTGGACCGGGTGGCATCTTTGGGGTCCACATCGTCGCGCGAACAATCCGTGCACTGGCACATGCCCTCACCGTCTTCGACGATCATGCCGACGACCTTGATCTTGGGATTCTCACGCAGGTACCGCTTCACGTTCTCGACCACTGCCGCAACTGCCCCCTCCTTGCTGGTGCAGATGGCAAGCTGCCGTGGCTTCGTCGTGCGCTGCCCGTCCACCAAGGGATACCACTCCGGGTGCTCCTTGAAGTACCGGTGCGGTGGCAGCCAATAGAATAGGTTGTGATGGTTGAAATCCAGTTTGAGCCCCCTCTTGAGGACCTCAGGTTCCACCTTGCTCTTCCACCAACCCTCCGTAAAGACGAATTGGCTGGCTCCAGCATGTTCGAATCTCAGTTGGGAGCCGACAGGGCGTCCAGTTGCCGCATCAATC
>Ga0187893_10002990_pt1 | contig 35484 bp, 29 predicted proteins | sample MA1701074metaG_FD_139574 | JGI IMG/M metagenome (GOLD analysis project Ga0187893, IMG submission 139574) | White microbial mat communities from a basaltic lava cave in the Kipuka Kanohina Cave System on the Island of Hawaii, USA - MA170107-4 metaG ...
ATCCTGGACGCTGTTCTCGATCGCGAAGCCTTTCTCACGCTCGAAGGTGTCGCTGGCCACGTCGGCGAGATCTTCGTCGTAGCCGCCGCTCGCGTCCATGCTCACCTGCTCCACCTCGGGCAGGTGCTCCTCGATCGCCTCCAGCTCTTGCGAAAGGCGCTCTCGTTCTGCTTCCAGGACGCGGCGAAACTCGTTCAGCTCCCGCTTGCCGAGCGGCTTGGCTCGACCGGCCGGACGCTCCGAACTCTTGGGCAGACGCACGGGGCGCGCGGGTTTGCCCCGCGTCATGCGGGCGTTGGCTCTGACCGCTCGGACGACGCGAGCAGCCTTCGCGCGCATCGCACTCCGAGTCGACGGCCCGGCGGCCCGCCGCTTGCTCGCGGGCGCGCGACTGGCGGCCTTGCTGGGCATTGAAAACCCTCCTTACGCGTGCTGGGGCGTCAAAACCTCGACCTATCTTACTCGACGACCTCCGCCCTGGCAAGAGGGCAAAAACCGCCCAAATTGAGCAAAATCCAGAGAAATCAGGGCCGCCGTGCCACCGCGACCTGCACTCGAAGCCCGTCGAGGTGAATTTCTCGGGCGCCAGGCTGACCCGCGGCCCCACCGCGGATCTCGGTCCCGAGCGTCTCGGCCAGGACGTACCCCCGGTGCGCCTCCAGGAGCCCGGCCAGCCCGTCGTCGCCGTCAAGATAGAGGACAATGCGGTCGCTCACCTCAAAGCCCGCTTCCTTCCGCATCTGCTGAATGTAGTGGACGAGCTCGCGCGCGCGGCCCTCGCGCGCGAGTGGCTCATCCACGGCCGTCTCGAGGATGACCAGGTTGCCCCCCATTCCCTCGGCGGCGTAACCCGGGGCCGTGTGGAGTCGCACGTCGATTTCGTCAGCGGTAATGGTGATCTGCTCGCCGGCTACTGTGACGGTGAAATCGCCGTCGCCGCGGCGCAGCCACTCTGCCCACCACATTGGCTGCACGTTGCGGATGGCTGCGGCGACCGCCTGCACCCGTCCTCCGTACTTTGGCCCCAGCCGGTCGAACCGCGGCTTGACCTCATGGGTCACGTACGCGGAGGCATTCTCGACAAACCGCACGGTCTTCACGTTCAACTCGTCGGCGAGCAAGTCTACCAATTCCGGGTGGTTGGCTAGCGCGCGGTGTTTGGAAACAATGAGCACCGCGGACAATGGCTGACGGACCCGTATACGTGCCGCGCTCCGCGCGGCACGCCCCAATCCGACGAGGGCGCGCACGTTGTCCATCAAGGCTTCCAGCTCGGGATCGAGCAGGGCGACGTCGGGCTCCGGATAGTCGCACAGATGGACGCTCTCGGCCGCCTCGGCCTCCACCACGCGCGCCAGATTCTGATACATCGCCTCCGTGAGAAACGGCACGAACGGCGCGAGCGCCGTGGTCAGGGTCCGAAGGACTGCATAGAGCGTGTAATACGCCGCCCGCTTGTCTGTGTCGTCCCCGCTCTTCCAGAACCGGCGGCGGCTGCGGCGAACGTACCACGTCGAGAGGTCATCGACGAACGCCTCCACGGGGCGACTCGCGCCGGCCGGGTCGAAATCGTCCAGGCGGTCCCGCATGGTCGCCACGAGCCGGCCCAGCCGCGACAGGATCCAGCGGTCGAGCAGCCGCAGCGGCGGCGGGGCCGCCACCACGCGGGCCAGGTCGAGTGATTCGAGCGATGCGTACGTCACAAAAAAGGCGTAGACGTTCCACCACAAGAGGATGAACCGCCGCCGGACCTCGTCCGCCGGCCCGTACCCGAAGTTGGTGTTGGCCGCCGGGTTCTGGGTGGCAAAGAGCCACCGCGCCACGTCGGCGCCGATCCGGTCGGCCGCCTCTTCGAACTCGATGGCGTTGCCCCACGATTTGTGCATCTCCCGGCCCTGCTCGTCGCGCACCATGGCATGTCCCAGACAGACCTCGAAGGGCGGCGCGTTCTCGAGCACCGTGCTCATCACCAGCATCGAGTAGAACCAGTTGCGGTACTGCCCGGGAAACGCCTCGGTGATGAAGTGGGCCGGGAACCAGTCGCGCCAGTAGCGTCGGTCGTCGAGGTAAGAGACCTTCCCGGTCGCCGGATCCACGAGTGTGGAATACGGCACAATCCCGGCGTCCAGCCAGGCGTTGCCCACGTCGGTGATGCGCGGTACCACGGCCCCGCACTGCGCGCAGCGGATCTTCACGGCATCGACCCACGGCCGGTGCGGCGAGTGGCCGTCGAATGCCTCCCATCCCCCCACCGCCCGCGCGCGCAGTTCTTCGCGCGACCCGATCACCTCGAACGTCCCGCACGCCTCGCACTCGTAGATCGGCAGCGCCAGGCCCCAGTAGCGTTTCTTGCTGATCATCCAGTCGCGCATGTTGCGCAGCCAGTCCAGTTCGCGCTCGAGGCCGAACTCCGGGATCCAGCGGATCTTGCGGGTCGTGTCCATCATGGCCTCGCGCACCGGATCCATGGCGATGAACCACTCGTCCACGACGCGGAAGACCAGCTCGCTGCCGCAGCGCCAGCAGACGGGATACCGGTGCGTGTAGGGCTCGGCGCGGTACAGGAGACCCTTCGTGCGGAGATCCGCCTCGATGGGTCCGGCGACCTCGTAGACCGATTGCCCCTCCAGCCAGCCGAAGCCGGCCACGAAGACGCCAAACTCGTCGAGCGGCGCGAGCACCGCCAGGCCGAACTGCTTGCCCAGCGCAAAGTCCTCGGCGCCGGCACCGGGGGCGATGTGGACGATGCCCGTCCCCTCTTGCGGGTCCACATCCGTCCAGGGGATCACCCGGTGCGCGACGTCGGCCTGCGCCGGGAGATCATCGAACGGCCCGCGGTACCGCCGCCCGACCAGTGCGGCGCCCGGCAGCCACTCAAGGACCTCGTGCGGGCCCGCCAGCACGCCGAGCGTGCTCTCACAGAGATAGAGCTCTTCGTTTCCCTGGCGGACCCGCACGTACATGAGGTCCGGGTGCACCGCCGCGGCGACGTTGCTGGTGAGCGTCCAGGGCGTGGTCGTCCACACGAGCAGTGACCGGCCAGGCTCGTCGAGCAGTGGCAGCCGGACGGTCAGGCTCGGGTGGGTCAGCTCGCGGTAGCCCTCGGTGACGATCTCTTGCTCCGAGATCCCCGTGCTGCACCGCGGACACCAAGGCATCGAGTCGTGCCCCTTGTAGATCATCCCGCGCTCCCAACACCGCTTGAGGAACTGCCAGATCATGTAGTTATTCTCGTCGGCCATCGTGTGGTACGAGTGGTCCCAGTCCATCCAGTAGCCGAGGCGAATCGACTGTTGGGTGATCAGGTCGGCGAAGCGCATGACGCGGGCCTTGCACTGCTCGATGAACGGCGCGATGCCGTAGGCCTCGATGTCCCGCTTGCTCTTGAAGCCGAACTCACGCTCGACCTCCACCTCGACCCACAGCCCCTGGCCGTCGAAGCCGTTCTGGTAGCGCTGCCGGAACCCACGCATCGTCTTGTAGCGCACAAAGAGGTCCTTGTACGTGCGGCCCCAGGCGTGGTGAATCCCCATGGGGTTGTTCGCGGTGATCGGCCCGTCGAGGAACGCGAAGCGCTGCGGTGACGCCTCGGTGCGCCGCAGGTACTTCTGTACGATTCCGTGGTCCCGCCACCAGGCGAGGATCTCCCGCTCGACCGCGGGAAAGTCGACCTTGCTCGGGACCGGCGCAAACTTGGCCATCACGCGTCCTCTCGACGTACGCACGACCGCCCACAAATGACGACATCCCGTCCACAAGGGACGGGATGCACCCGTGGTACCACCCTGATTCCGGACGGCGCGCGACTCAGCCGCCCGGCGCTCGACGCCTCCCGATCTCGGGGGAGCAACCGGCGGCGCCTACACGCCCGGGGCGGAGCCTCGGGTTTCGGGGCCGCGGCTCAGGGGCGATGGGGTTCGGTGCTCCCGCTACCGGGCTTTCACCCGCTGCGCACCCGGCTCGCTTCGGCGCGGTCGCAACCGCCCCGTCCCCGTCATCGCCGAACGTGGCGTAGTGTAGCATGGGCCGGCGACTGCGTCCAGCCGGCCGGGACGCGACGGCCTCGCGGAGTTCGTCTACACCGAAGGTGAGCCGAGCCCGTCATGCGCCGTCTTGCGCCAGTCGCGCGCGCCTGTGATCGCGCCATAGACATAGCGCCGAATCGCCAGTGGCACGATCAGGAGTGTGTGGAACGAAAAGAGCGTCCACCGCGCGACCACGCCGGCCAGGCGCAGGGGGCGCACCCCGACCTCAGCGGTGATGGCCGCGACCAGGCCGGCGGTCAACAATGCCGAGGCCGAGACGAGTACGGCCTGGGGCAACTGGATGAAGGCCACGGCTCGGAGTGTGAGCCCCATCATCGCGTACACGTACCCGGTTAGCGCCGCGAGCGTGCTGAGCAGCGCTCCAGAGAGAAAGAAGAGCATGTCGGCCCGCCGCAGCAGCGGCACCCGGGCGCGAACAATCTGCGGCAGGTAGTCGCCCAGGCAGAGCAGCGCCCCCTCGAACCACCGCTCGCGCTGACGAATCAGATCGCGGAGCGCGACCACGCCCTCTTCCCAAACCTCGGCGTCGTAGCAGTAGCGAATCTCCCAGCCCGCCAGGTGCAGCCGCACGGTCAGGTCGATGTCTTCCGTCAGCGCCTCCGCATTCCAGCCGCCGACGGCATCCAGCGCCTGCCGCTTGACGATGAGTCCATTGCCGGCCAGGCAGACAAACGCGCCGACGGCCTGCCGCGCGCGCAGCAGCAGGGTCTGGAAGATCCGATACTCGTCCTCCTGAAAGCGCGTGAGCGCGTTGCGGCCGCCGTTGTGGACGAGCCGGCGGCCCTGGACCGCGGCAACGCCGGGCTCGGCCAGGTGGGGCACCATCCGCGCAATGACCTCGGGCCCCAGACGGGCGTCGGCGTCGAACACGGCGACCAGCTCGCCCTGGCTGGCGGCGACCCCGACCTGCAGCGCCTCGGCCTTCCCGATGCTGCCGGGCCGGGTCGGCACGACCCGCACCGGCAGTGTGGCCGTCAGCCGTGCCAGGAGCTCGGACGTGCCGTCGGTCGAGTGGTCATCCACGACCACGACATCGAGACCGCCGCGGTAGTCTTGCGCGCAGGCGCTGCGGACGGCCCCCTCGATCACCCGGACCTCGTCCTTGGCCGGGATGATGATGCTGACCATCGGCAGCCGCGTCCAGTTTCCCGGCGCCGGCTGCCGCCGCACGACGCCCAGCAAGAGGATGACGCTGCCAAAGATGGCCAGCAGGAGGAACAGGTACTGCAGCCACACCAGATTGACGACGTAGTAACGGAACTCGAGCACGTCATGGAAGGTGATGCTCTGCACCACGGCCGCGATCCAGAGGAGGGCCAGTCCCGCGAGCACCAGGTGACGGACGAGCGGCGACCGCGGTGGCACCGTCACGCCCTCGCCGCCGCGCTCAGGAGCGCAGCGAGGGTGCGATCGTAGGGCGGAGCGGCGAGGCCGGCTTCGGTCACGATCAAGCTGATCAGACGGTGGGGCGTGACGTCAAAGGCGGGGTTGCGCACGACCACACCATCGGGTGCGATCCGGCGACCGCCAACGTGGGTCACCTCGCCCGGCGCACGCTCCTCGATCGGGATGGCCTCCCCGGTTGGGGTGGCCAGATCGACCGTGGACGTAGGCGCAGCGATGATGAACGGCAGCCGGTGCGCGTGCGCCAGGACGGCCAACGTGTACGTCCCGATCTTGTTGGCCACGTCGCCATTCGCCGCGATCCGGTCGGCGCCCACGATGACCCGGTCGATCTCCCCACGCGCCATCAGCGCGCCGGCGGCGTTATCGGTGATCAACGTGAATGGGATGCCGTGCTGGCGCAGTTCCCAGGCTGTCAGGCGCGCGCCCTGCAGCAGCGGCCGGGTCTCACAGGCCAGGACGTGGATCCCCTTCCCGGCGTCGTGCGCAGCGCGGAGGATGCCGAAGGCCGTGCCATGGCCGGCGGTCGCCAGACCGCCGGTATGGCAATAGGTGAGGATGCGCTCGCCTTCGCGCACCTGCGCGGCCCCAAGCCGGCCGATCGTTTCGCCGGCCGAGCGGTCTTCGGCCGCGATGGCCTCGGCTTCGGCGGCGAGCCGCGCCGCACGCCCGGTCGCATCGTCGATCAGACGCGCGACGCAAAGCATGCGGGCGATGGCCCAACGCAGGTTGACGGCGGTGGGACGTGCGGATGCCAGCAAGGCGGCCGCGGCCTCTAGCGCAGCCAGCGCGTCGGCGGGGGACCGACCCGCGACGCGCTCGGCCTCCAGCGCCAACCCGTAGGCCGCGGCGACCCCAATCGCCGGCGCACCGCGCACACGAAGGCTGCGGATCGCTTCGACGAGTTCCTCGGGGGTCCGGCAGGCGACCGCCGGCGCGTCGTCGGGCAGGCGCGTCTGGTCAATGAAGTGGACCGCGCCGTCCTGCAGCCAGACGGTCCTCATCGGGGGGAGGTCCCCCGATTATGGCATGGGAAACAACGTGCGCGATCCGTCATGCACGGTCTCGGCGGTCACGGTGACGGTACTCGGGGTGAACAGGAAGATCTCCTCTCCAACACGCTGCATCTGGCCGTCGACCGCGTAGGTGACCCCGCACGTGAAGTCCACGATGCGCTTGGCCAGATCGTGGTCGGCGTCCCGGAGGTTGACGATCACGGGCCGGCGCCCTTTCAGGTGATCGGCGCCCGCGCGGGCCTCATCGAGGGTGCGCGGCTCCAGCACCACGATCTCCATCGGTCGGCTCGTATGGAGGCTAAAGACCGGCGCCCGCCGGCGCCGCGGCTCGGCGTCGTCGGACATCGTGGCCTCGACCTCCTGTTCCTCCGTGAAGCCCAGGAACGTCCAGAGGCGCTGCATCGCGCTCATCTCACACCTCCCGCTCTCTCCTCCTCTCCCTGGGACGCTCGGCCTCTCCCGTGGCCAAGTCCGCGCGGGCGTTAGCCCGCGCGTTCGCCGAAGATGGCGCGCCCGATGCGGACCATCGTGGCGCCTTCCTCGATCGCGACCTCAAAGTCATCAGACATCCCCATCGACAGTTCCCGAAACCCGTCTCCACCGATTCCAGCCCGGAGGCCGTCGCGCAGCTCGCGGAGACGGCGGAAGATCGGACGGACGGCCTCCGGACCCCCCATCGGCGCCACAGTCATCAGCCCTCCCGGCACCAGGCTACTGCACGCCCCGACAGCCGCGACCAGTGGTTCCACGCCATCGGGTCCAACGCCGTGCTTCGTCGCCTCGCCGGCGACGTTGACCTCGATCAGCACCGTCAACCGACGGCCCGGCGCGCCGGCGCGGGACAGCGCCCGATCGAGGGCGAGCGCGGTGGTCGGGCTGTCAATCGAGTGTATCACTTCAAAGTACTCGGATGCCAACCGCGCCTTGTTCCGCTGGAGATGGCCGATCAGGTGCCAGCGCCGGCCGGGTCCGACGGCGCGGATCTTCGGCAGCGCCTCCTGCACGCGATTCTCACCGAGCTCGCGCAGTCCCGCGGCGACGGCCGCCCGCACACGATCGGCGTCGACGCCCTTCGTCGCACCGACCAGCAGGATCGACGCCGGGTCCCGCCCCGATCGGACGGCAGCGTCGGCCATACGCTGCAAGACCGCGCTGAGCCGTTCTTCGACGCCGGCCACGCCAGACCGGTATTCGCCCCACGCCCTACGATCCCTGCGCCACGCCGGGCCCAGGCGCCGTGGTGATCATCGCGGCCATCCGGCCGGTGGGGCCGTCGCGTCGATGCGAGAAGAACAACGCGGGGTGGTGCGCCGTGCAGAGTCCGGCCGTGGCAATGGACGGCGCTGGCACGCCCGCGTCCACGAGCTGCCGGCGGTTCGCCTCCCACAGGTCGAGCATCCATGTCTCCTGGCGCCCTCCGGGCGCCAGGACTTCTGTGTACCACGGCCACGCGCGCAGGCGCTCCACTACGGGTGCATCAATCTCATAACAACATGGGCCAATCGAGGGACCGATCGCCGCCACAAGGTCGCCGGGGCGGCTGCCGAAGGCATCGAGCATGGCCGCCACCGCGGCCGCAGCCATGCCGGCAGCGGTCCCGCGCCAGCCGGTGTGCACACCCGCCACGACGCGCCGCCGGGCGTCCACCAGGAGGATCGGGACGCAGTCCGCGCAGTGAATCGCCACGACCACGGCGGGATCCGTGCTGATCAGCCCATCGACGCCGGGCACATTCTCGCCTCGGTGCGCTCGGGTGACGAGCGCAACCTCGCGACCGTGCACCTGCGCCGCCTCGACGTGATCCGCCACCGATCGTCCCAGCGCCCCCAGCGCACGCGCGCGATTCGCGACGACCGCCTCGGGCGCATCACCCACCCCGCGTCCGAGGTTGAGGCTCTCAAAAGGTGGGGCGCTCGTGCCCCCGGGACGCGTCGTGAAGGCGTGAGGGACACCCAAGGCCGCCAGCGGGGTCGCGCGCAGGAAAACCAGGCCGTCCCGTGTTTCCCACTGCCATCCATCAGGAAGGTCTGGCAGCGGTGGCGTCAGTCTACACAACCTTCTCGCGGACGACCGCGCTCAAGTAGTCCATCACCGCAACCACGAATGTGATCGCCCAGACCGCGGTCGCCGCCTGCTTCCACTGGAAGAGGTTGATGTACTGGAGGAGGAGGAACCCCAACCCGCCGCCGCCGACGAACCCGATCACCGTGGACATGCGCACGTTGATGTCCCAGCGATAGATCGTAAACGCGATGAACGGCGGCACGATCTGCGGCACGACCGCGTATCGCACGATCTGCAACATCGTGGCCCCGGTCGCGGTGATCGCTTCGATCGGGCCCGGGTCGATCGACTCGATCTGTTCCGAGTACAGCTTCCCCAGGGACGCGATCGAATGGACCCCCAGCGCCAGCACGCCAGCGAAGGGCCCGATACCCACCCACACCGCGAACACGGTGGCCATGATCAAGGGCTCGATGGAGCGGGCGATGTTGAAGATGGTGCGGACGACATAGTAGACCCATAGGCTGATCGGACTACGCGACATCAGGTTCTTCGCGCCCAGGAACGAGAGCGGCACCGCGCAGACCACCGCCATGGTCGTCCCCATGAGCGCCAGGAAGACCGTCTCGATCATCCGGAAAAACGTCAGGTTCAGCGCGTTGCTGGGCCTCAGCACCGTTCCCTCGAGGGTGACCCGCGCGATGACGTGGTTGGACGTCCCGATGACATTGGGCACGGTCAGGGCCGCGGTGAATCGGCCGGTGGCGTCGGTTGTGGTGCGGTGGAGGGTGGTCGTGGATCCGGCCTGGTCGCGCCAGATGAGCTCGAGCGGTCGCGAGGGCGTGAAGCCCTCACCCGTCACCCTCAGCGGGTCCCCGATCTTCGCCGACGTCGTGCTGATCGTGAGCCGCCCCGGCCCCCGGGTCGTCTCGGGCGGCGGCGCCGGGGCGCCGTCCAGGCCGATGCCGGCCTCGGCGATCTCCTGTCGCGGGCGGCGCTCGAGCAGATCGGGCCGCACGAGGTCGCTGAGGAGCGGCGTCACCAAGTACGCCTTCCGCGCCAGCTCCCCGAGATTGATCTGGGTGACCTGCCAGCCGTACGCGTAGATGATCCCCAGGACGACAATCCAGACCAGCACGCGCAGCGCGCCGGCGCCGGGGCGTGGGAGCTCAGGCGCGCGTGGGATCTGTGTCGCGGCGTTCGGGCTCATTCCGCTCCCTCGTCCGAAGGTGCTCCCATCGTTAGGCGATCTCGACCTCGATCGCCTCTTCCCCGTAGATCTCCTTGAAGCGGCGCTGGTCGATGTCCGTGGGCACACCATCGTAGACCATCTGACCGCCCTTGAGCGCGATCAGGCGGGTCCCGTATCGGCGGGCCAGGCTGAGGAAGTGCAGACTACACATCACCGTGATCCCAGCGCGGCGGTTCAGGTCCTCCACGTACCGTAGAACCGAATGCGATGTCGCGGGGTCAAGGCTGGCGACCGGCTCGTCGGCCAGGATCAACTTGGGATCCTGCATCAGCGCGCGCGCGATGCCCACACGCTGCTGCTGTCCCCCGGAGAGCTGATCGGCCCGTGTGTGAGCCTTCTCCGGGATTCCGACAGTCCTCAGGTGCCCCAGCGCCTGCTCCCGCAGGTCGCGTGGAAAGTAGTTCGTGAGCGCCCAGGACGGGGACACGTACCCCAGCCGCCCGGAGAGCACGTTGGTCAAGACCGAGGCGCGCTTCACCAAGTTGAACTGTTGAAAGATCATGCCGATCTGCCGCCGCATCTGCCGAAGCCGTTCCGGGGACAGGGTGGTGATCTCGACGTCGTCCAGGAGGATCTTGCCGGCGCTCGGCTCGATCAGGCGGTTGATGCACCGCATGAGCGTCGACTTTCCCGACCCGGAGAGGCCGATGATGACGACGAACTCACCGGGCCGTACCGAGAAGGTGATATCGCGAAGCGCCTGGGTCCCATCTGGATAGGTCTTGGACAGGTGCTCGATCCGAATCGCCGCGCCGCGCACCGGGCTCACCTCAATGACACGAGGGAGGGCGCTCTCCGCCGCTCCCTCGTGCTCGCTCGCATCACCTGGACCGCGCTACCGCCGGAGGAGCTCCTCGAGGTTCAGACCGAGGAACTTTGCCGCGTCCCGGATCGGCTGGAAGTACTGGTCGAAGTTCTTGAGGTTGCCCTGCTTGTACGTCGTCGTCAGCGCATAGAAGTCGGCGAACCCCTGAATCTGGTACAGGCGGTCGAGCGACTCCTTCCCGGGCGCCGTCTCGGCGATCCGGAAGAGCGCCTTCGTCGTCTTCTCCTTGACCTCGTCCGGAAGGTCCCGGCGGAACGAGACGGTATCGTTGGGAATGGGATCGGTGTACATCAGGACCTTCACCTTGGCGTTCACATCGGGATACTGACGGATGACGGTGGTTCTCCCGTCGCTGAACACCTCGTCGCCAAACGTCGCCCCGGCGTCCACCGACCCGGTGTAGATGGCCAACACGACCCGGTCGTGCCCACCGGCATAGAGCACCTGGCTGAAGAAGCGGTCCGGGTCAATCCCCCTCTTCTTGAGCAGAGCTGCCGGGAACAGGTAGCCGGACGCGGAGGCCGGTGTGACAAACGCGAACCGCTTGCCGCGTAGGTCGTTGAGGTCTTTGATGTTCAAGTCCGCCTTATAGAGGATCTGGGACTTGTAGAAGGGCAGGTTGGCCCGGACACTCACAAGGCGCACATCCGCGCCGCACTTCTGATTGGCCAGCACATAGGCAAACGGCGCCAGGAAGGCGATGTCCACGCGGCCGGCGCACATGGCCTCGACCGTGGCCACATAGCTCGTCGGGACCTCGGCCCGGACCCGGTAGCCCGTGGCGACCTCGATCATCCTGGCCAAGATATTGCCGGTCTCCAGGACCCGCTGGGAATCCTGTGAGGGCACGAACGCCAGCACCAGACTCGTCTGGCCCGTGGCCGTGGACGCCGGCCAACCGGCCGCGCCAACGGTGAGCAGGACGGCAATCGCGATCGTCACAGCGTGAAGGGCCCGCCTTCCCATTGTTCACCCCCGGTGGGACGGCCCGACCGCCGTCCCAGCCTGTCGTTTCAGTGCGCGTCCAGCATAGCACACGGGGCCGGTGCCTACTTGCGGGGAATCACCGTCACCGCCGTGACCTTGCCGGCCTCGCCGTCCACCCGAAAGCGGATGCCCTGCCCTTCATAGTACAACATGACTCCGCCCCGGCCCACGCCGGACATACGCTCCGGCGCACCATAGTGCATCAGGAGATCCCGGAAGGTCGACGCGCCCAGGGAAACGCCCTTGCTCGTGACGTAGCGTGCACCGTCGGTGAAGATGAAATCCACGCCGCCCGTTTCGTCCGCCCGCTTGGTCCACGACACGACAAAGACCGACCGATCGGGTTGAGGGTAGACCCAGTAGATGTTCCGCCCGCCGTCACTGCTCCGATCGTTGGAGATCTCGTCGGGCATCCCGAGCCGGTTGAGGACCTGCTGCTGCGTCATGCCCAACTGGATGTTGCCGACCGCGTGCCCGGGCACGACGATCCAGTTGGTCGGCTGATTTGGGACCTGAGCCTGGACCGACACGGTGGCCAACAGAATGATCATGGCGCCGATACCGGCGTACCGCCGCATGCCGAGGGCCTCCTTGAACGAGGAGATGGCCTCCAGTGTACCACCGGGCGGACCGCTTGGGCGTGGGCCTTGGCTCCAGACGCCTAACAGCGCGCGTAGCCACACTGCCGGCACGTCGCGCACCCGTTTTCATGGACCAGGGACGAGCCACAGTCCGGACAGATGCCGATGAACTCGAGTGCGATGTCTCCCATCCCGCGCGCGGCCGGCCACTCCGTCGCCGGCGTGCCGTTGCCGCCGGCCACCGGCGCCAGGATCGGCGGGGCTGGATTCGCCGGCGCCGCGGGGGCAAACCGCAGGGGCTCTTGTCGGACGCGGGGCCCGGGCTCGGGCAGCGCGTCGGCGCGCGGGAAGACCTTGTCCGGCCGGAAGGTATCGCCGTAGAGCACACGGCCCAGCGCCAGGGCCACGGCCTGGGCGATCGTCGAGACCCGCACGACCGTCCCGTCGGCCGATCGATCGAACGCCACCTCTTTGCTCTGCACCCGCCACAACTGCTCGATGACGTCGCGCGGGTCGAGCCCCCCGCGCAGGGCCAGCGACGCCATGCGGCCGATCGCCTCGGCCTCGACGTCCAGCGAGTGCACAAACAGCTCGCAGATCCCCAGCTCATCCTCGTTGACGACGACGTAGATACGGCCGCGCGGGGTCTCGACGCGCTCCGTGCGGCCCGCGGTGACCTTTGGACGCGGACGCGGTGTCACGCGAGAAAGCGCCGCGGGCGTCGGGGCCGCGCCCACCGGGGCCGCCGCGGTCACGGCCGCGGGCTCCGCGGCCGGTTGTCCCTTGGCGTGCGACTCGGTGATCAGGATCCCTTCGCGGCTGCCCTCACGATAGACCGTCATCCCCTTGCAGCCCATCTTCCACGCCAGGAAGTAGATGCGCTCGACCTCTTCAGGCGAGACGTCGTGGGCCAGGTTGATCGTCGACGAGATGGAGTGATCGATGTGCTTCTGAATGGCCGCCTGCATTCGCACACGCATCTCGGGACGAATCTGATGAGCGGTCACGAAGCACTCCGGCAGATCCGCCTCGCGCTCGATCTGGAACCGCGTCATGTATTCCCGCACCAACGGATGGTAGACGGTGAAGACCTCCTGCGACAGCGACTCCGAGCGGCGGATGTACGCGAGGTCGAAGATCGGCTCGATGCCACTCGTCACACCGGCGAGCGCCGCGCCACTCCCGACCGGCGGCACGGTGAGCAGGGCGACATTGCGCAGCCCGTGATGCTCAAGCCGCTCCCGCACGCGAGGCGCCAGCGTCTCGATGAACGGGGACGCCAGGTGCGCGTCGCGGTCGTAGCCGGGGAACGTCCCCTTCTCGATCGCCAGGTTCACGCTCTCGTCGTAGACGGTGTCCTTGATGCGATCAAAGAGCCCGTCCACGAATGCCACGGCGTCCTCCGTGTCATAGCGGAGGCCGAGCTTGATCAGCATGTCGCCCAGCGCCGTGAAGCCCACCCCGATCCGGCGGGAGTGGAGGCTGGCAGCGCGTTGCTCGGGCAGGGGGTGCTTGTCGGCGTTGTAGTCCAGGACGTTGTCGAGGAATCGTGTGGCATAGCGCAGCGCGCGGTCGAGCGGCTCCCAGTCCACGCGCGCCTGGGACGTGAACTCGTCCCGCACGAACATCGCCAAGTTGAGGTTCCCCAGGCAGCAACAGCCGTAGGGTTCGAGGGGGATCTCCGAGCACGGGTTGGTAGTGATGACCCCCATGCCATTGTACTCGGAGGTCGACCACCGCTTGATGGTGTCCCAGAAGATCAGGCCGGGCTCGGCATAGTCGCGCGCGCCCTTGATCAGCTCGCGCCAGACCTCGCGGGCGCGTACGGTGCGCCGCAGCGTGGCCCGCTCGTTCTCGAACGCCAGATCCCAGGTGCCGTCCTCCTCCACCGCGCGCATGAACGCGTCGGAGACGCGGATGCTGATGTTCGCGTATCGGACCTTGTCCAAGTTGCGCTTGACCTTGATGAAGTCCAGTACGTCGGGGTGACTGTCGCCGATGGTGATCATCAGCGCACCGCGGCGGCCCGACTGCCCGATGGTCCCCGTGGTGAGCGAGAAGAGCTCCATGAATGAGACCGACCCCGTGCTGCTGCGCGCTGCGTTGTTGACGGGTGCCCCCCGCGGCCGCAGGATCGAGATATCGGTCCCCACCCCGCCGCCCAGGCTGTAGGTGCGGGCGGCCTCCCGCATCCAGTCAAAGATCGACTCGATCGAGTCGTCACGGAGGGGGATCACGTAGCAGTTGAGGGCCGTGACCCGCTTGCGGTTGCCCGCGGCGTGCATGATCCTGCCCCCGGGAATGAACCGGAAGTCTTCGAGCAGCCACGTGAAGTTGGCGGTCCACTCGGCACGGCGGTCCGGCAACTCCACGGAGGCGAGCTCCCGGGCGATGCGGGCCCACATCTCGTCCGGCGTGCGCTCTACGACGTTGCCGTCTCGATCGCGCAGGGCGTACTTGTCGTGGAAGACGCGGGCCTGGAGCTCGTCACCGGCGAAGGCGGCCAGGGTCTCCGGGTGGAGGTCCGGCGTCGCGGCGCCGACAGGGGTTCGCTGCGGGGTCTGTGGCTGGGTCGAAGAGGAGGAAGCGCCTTCCATGAATCACCCCCGAGGTTGGTCTGGCTAGCGAGTGAGTGGGTCAGGAAGAGAGATCAGCGGGATCTGGTCACGGAGGGCGTCCTCGCGGCGCTTGCGCTCCTTGAGGGTTTCAATTTCCTCAGTGATCGAGTCGACATCCTGGAACCGGCGGTGTTCGGACGCGAACCTGACGTAAGCCACATCGTCGAGCCGCCGCAGCCGTTCCATGACCCGATCGCCGATCAGGGCGGCCGCGACTTCCTGCGCACCCGTTTGCCGGACATCACGTTCCACGTCGTCCACCACCGCGTCCATGGCTTCCATGGAGATGGGACGCTTGCCGCACGCCCGGATCAGTCCCCCGAGAACCTTTGACCGGTCGAAGGGCTCGCGGCGGCCGTCGCGCTTGACGACCATGAGGGGGGCCAGGTCGGCACGCTCGTACGTCGTGAACCGGCGGCCGCAGTCCAGGCACTCCCGGCGGCGCCTCACCGCCCGAGCATCGGTCACCGGACGGGAGTCCAGGACCTTGCTCTCTTCGTGGCCGCAGACCGGGCATCGCATAGAGGGGACCCCACCGCTAGAGGCACCGTTGATTCTAGAGGGCTATATCTAGCGTGTCAACGCTGCTGGCGGTCCTTTCAGCCGCCCTGGCTGGTCCAGGCGTCCGCTTTCTCCCTCGCACGACCGGCGACCCTCATTTCGAGGACCCGGCGCGATGCAGAGTTCTGACACTCCAGGCCACCGCAGCCGCGGTCAGCAGGCTCAAGGAAGCCGCCGTACCCAACAAGGCCGGAGGACTGGCGGTCTCGAGCAGGATCGCCCGGAACGCCAGCGCCGCGTTCAGCACCGGCACCGCCCAGATCCAGGGCCGGTGACCGGCCTCGCCGAGAAAGGGCACGAGCATGACCGGGATAGCCACCAGCAGGTACAGCCCTGTGAACCCCTGCTGGGCCTCGCGCAGGGTGGTGGCCGCAAGGCTGACACCGAGCTGGACGGCCGAGAGCAGACCCGCCAGGGCCAATCCGACCAACAGGAGCCAGCCGAGCGACGCTGGCGCGATGGCCACCTCGACCGGCTCGCTCACCAACCAGCCCGCGCCGACTCTTGCAGCGGCGGCGCCGGCGGCCAGCATCACCACCAGCGCGAGAGCGGCTGGCGCCAGCACGGACAGAAACTTGCCCGTCGCGATGGCCCACCGAGAGGGCGGCGCGACAAGGAGGGCCTCCAGACTTCCCCGTTCGCGCTCGCCGACCCCGACGTCGAGTGCCGCGTGCTGTCCGCCCAAGAGGAGCCAGATGGCGAGGAAGAAGGGCAAGGCGGCGCCGAGCAGGGCGCCACCCATCCGACGGGGTGTGGCGACGTTCCTGGGCTCGACCACCAGGCGGATCAGGCCCATGGGGTCGAGGCCCTGCCCGCGGGCCGCCGCCTCGAGATCTTGGAGAACGACGCTAGCGGCCACGCGGGTAACCTTCTGAGCCGCCGCCTGCGATGCCGGCCGGGTCTCGTCGAAGAGTACCGCGACGACGCGCGGCCCCCTCCCCTCTTGCCCTTCGTCGACCAGCACCGCGTCGACGAACCCGGTCAGCAGCGCGGCGCGGGGATTGGCGGCCGAGACCAGGCTGAAGGCGCCGTCGTTAAAGCCTCGGGCCGCCAGACCGGTGGCGTCACCGCCCGCAACCGCGATCCGGGCCGGTCGTTCAGCGAGGAACGCCTGCTGCCGCCGCGCGAGGACCGGCATGACCAGGACGACCACAGGCATCAGCACCGCAGGCAGCAGAATGGCGGCCACGAACGGGCGCCGGTCGCGCGCGACCTCGAGGAGCTCCTTGCGGAACACCGCGACCGCCGGGGTCACTGGCCTACCACTGGAAGGGTGAGGGGAAGACGACGGCGCTGAGGATGAAGATCGCAACCAGGGCCAGGCCGATCGCGCCGCGTGACGGGCTGAGCGGCGACAGGTCATCGAGCGGACCCACGTGCCCGCGCCGCATCAGGAGCACGATCAGGATCGCCATCGGGTAGAACCCCATGACCACAGCCATCGCCGCGCCCACAAACGAGAGCCCGGTGTGGACGCGGGCCCCAAAGGCCGCGCGCACGGCGTGTCCGCCGTCGAGCATGCCGGCCGGCAGCAGGTTGATGCTCGTGACGATGAGGCCGATCCAACCGGCAAACAGCACCGGGTGGCCCAGCACGATCGTATCCCCGGGCGGCCGCAGCATGACCTCAATGAGCCACCGAATGAGCAACGGGTCGGGGATGTTGACGACGTCCTGAAGTCGCCCGGGGTTGACGATGAACGATTGACTGATCCCGTACAGCAGGACCGGGATCGCCGCCAGGAATCCGGCGATGGGTCCCGAGGCGCCGAGATCCATCAGGCTGTCCCGGTTGGGCGCCGGGGTCCGCGTCATGATGACCGCGCCCATGGTCCCGACCGGCGGGATCATCGGCAGAAAGAACGGGAGGCTGGCATCGATGCCGCGGCGGATGGCAACCACCTTGTGGCCCATCTCGTGCGCGCCAAGAATGAACAGCACCGAGGCCGAGAACGCGATCCCGCCGGCCACGGCGCTGCCGGGGAAACCCGCCGCCGTGATCTCGCGGGTTTGGAGGAATCCCGAGTAGAATGTCGTCGCCATCGTGGCCAGGAGGAGCAGGGCGTTGGTCTGCCAGGCCCAGCGGCCCGGTGCCGGGCGCGGAATCAGTAGCAGGACCGGCTGCCCGGTCCGCGCCCGCAGGAGCGGAAGCAGACCCAGTGGTACCAGGCGTCGCCGGAGTTCGAGGAAACGCTCGCGGAGGCCCGACGTCGCCGCGGACTCCCGCAGCAGAAAGACCGGCTGGGGGCCCTCGACTGCGACCACGCCCGGGAACAGCGCGTCAATGTACGGACGCGCGGCCGCTAGGCGTTCCGTCAACTCGTCCGGAGCCGCGCCGGATCCCGTCACGTCCCCGGATGCCACGATCGCGGTGCGCTACCGCCTCCGCAGAAAGGCGGGAATGTCGAGGTCGTCGATGAGCTTGACCGGCTCCCGGTCGCGGGCCTTGTCGTCGGTGGTCGCGGCCGCCGGCTCCCCGCGCCGGGCCACATCGAACCCGGTGGCGATGACCGTGATGCGCACCTCGTCACGCGCTTTCTCGTCGATGACCGCGCCAAAGATGATGTTAGCCTCGCCGTCGGCAGCGTCACGGACGATCTGCGCGGCCTCACTGACCTCCATCAATCTCAGGTCCGTCCCGCCGGTGATGTTGATGAGGACGCCGCGGGCTCCGTCCATCGAGGTCTCGAGGAGCGGGCTGCTGATCGCCGCCTGCGCGGCCCGGGTCGCCCGGTCCTCACCGGAAGCGACGCCGATGCCAATCAACGCCGAGCCGGCCTCCGCCATGATCGTCCGGACATCAGCAAAGTCCAGGTTGATGAGGCCCGGGGTGGTGATGAGGTCCGCGATGCCCTGCACGCCCTGGCGCAGAATGTCATCGGCCGTGCGGAAGGCCTCGATGACTGTTGCCTGCCGGTCGATAATCTGCAGCAACCGGTCATTGGGAATCGTGATGAGCGTGTTGACTTTCTGCTTGAGGGCCCGGACGCCGTCTTCGGCGGCCGTCGCGCGGCGCTTGCCCTCGAAACCGAACGGCCGCGTCACCACGCCGATCGTGAGCGCGTTGAGCTCGCGCGCGAGTTCGGCGATGACGGGCGCGCCGCCTGTCCCGGTGCCCCCGCCCATCCCCGCCGTGATGAAGACCATGTCCGCGCCGGTCAGCGCCTCATGGAGATCGTCCTTGCTCTCCTCGGCGGCCTGGCGGCCGATGTTGGGATCGCCGCCCGCGCCCAATCCCTTCGTGATCTTCGCCCCCACGTGGATCTTCTTGTCGGCCGACGAGAGTGCGAGGGCCTGCGCGTCGGTGTTGATGGCGATGAACTCGACCCCGCGCAGCCCGGCGGAGATCATCCGGTTGACGGCGTTGCTGCCCCCCCCCCCGACACCCACGACTTTGATCGCGGCATAGCGGCGGAGATCACGCTCGACGTTGGCCATTGGAACTCCTCCTGTGAGTGACTTCTGCCGTGACGGGTCTCCGCCCGGTGGTCTTCATCCGCCCTGGAGCACGTCCCGCACCCACGTACGGGTGCGATCCCAGAACGTGTGGCTGCCATTGTGATGTCCCGGCCCGGTGTGGTCGCGCGCCCTAGCGGCGTAGAGCGTCAGCCCGACGCCCGTGCTGAAGATCGGACTGCGCACGGCCTCAACCAGCCCCGTGATCTGGCCGGGACCGCCGATGCGGGCCGGCAACCCGAGCCGGCTCTCGACGTACTCCTCGAGGCCTTCCAGCAGGGCCGTCCCGCCCGTGAGCACGATGCCGGACGGGATGCGGTGGGTATATCCGCTGCGGCGGATCTCGCCGCGCACGAGGGAGAAGATCTCGTCGAGACGCGGTTCGATGACGTCGGCCAGCGCGCGCCGCGGTAGGACGCGTGGTTCGCGACCGCCGACATTGAAGACCTCGATCATCTCGCTCCCCGCGACCCCACCGGGTGAGGCGGCCCCCCACCGGATCTTGAGCTTTTCGGCCTCGGTCATCGACGTACGCAGCCCCACGGCGATATCGCTTGTGATGTGCGCGCCGGCCACGGGCAGGACCGACACATGGCAGAGGCCGCCGTTGGCGAAAATCCCCAGGCTGGTCGTCCCCCCGCCGAGATCGGCGACGACGACGCCCAGATCGCGCTCGGCTGGTGAGAGGACCGCCTCGGCGGAGGCCAGCGGTTCGAGCACCATCGCCTCGACCTCCAGGCCGGCCTGCTGCGCGCACTTCGAAACGTTCGCGAGCGCCGTGGCCACGCCAGTGACAATATGGGCTTCAACCTCGAGACGCACGCCGAACATCCCGACCGGGCGCTTCACGCCGTCCTGGCCGTCCACGATGAAGTCCCGCGGGAGGAGATGAATAATCTCGCGGTCGGACGCCGGCAGCGCGGCCATACGCGCCGCGTCGATGACCCGTGCGACGTCCGCGTCGCCGATCTCGTGATCGCCGCGCGCCACGGCCACGACACCGCGGCTGTCGGCCGATGTGATGTGCTCGCCGGACACGGCCACGTGGACCGCCGACAGTTTGACGCCGGCCATCCGCTCAGCGCGCTCGAGCGCCTGCTCGATCGCGGCGGCCGTGGAGTCCAGGTCCACGACCACGCCGCGGCGGATGCCGGGCGATGGGGCGGTCCCGGCGCCGACGATGTGGAGCTCGCCATCCTCGTCCAACTCGCCGACGACGGCGCACACCTTGGTCGTTCCAATGTCCAGGCCCGCGACGGGGCCCCGACGCGCCATATGCTACCTGTGGTAGGGTCTGGAGTCGTGCGCCTCTATATCTAGGCGCGCTATTCCACGCCTACCGACCATCTCCTCCTGTGGCTGGCATGACGACGATAGACCCTGCGTAGCGCAAATCGATCGTCACGACGCGAACCCCTCGACCCCGCAGCGCCTCGAGCACCTGCGGCAGCTGCGCCAGGCGATCGGCCAGGCCGGCCGGCGTGCCGGCCCGAATGTGGAGCCCGGCGCGGGTCACCAGCGTCAGGTCGGACCCCGCGTCCACGATGATGCGCACGACCTCCGCTCGCAACCATGATGGCAGCTGCGCCAACCCCACCAGGGCCGCCCGCGCGCCGCTGGACAACACCACGTTTCCCGGACGGACGAGGGACGCGGCGCCGACCAGGCCCCGGTCGATGACCTCTGGCAACCGCACCTGTCCCGCGCTCGCCGGTGCCGTGGCCACGACCATCAATTCGTCATCGACGAGGAGCGCGTGCGCGCCGACGGTGAGCGCGAACAGCGGGTGGCGTTCGATGATGGTGATCAACGCCGCCCGTGGCGGTTTCACGCGCACCGTTGCGGCCTTGATGCGCGGGTGCGCCTCCAGGCGCTTCGCCGTCCGGGTCGCGTCGATGGAGAATAGGCGCTCACCCAGGCGCAGACCTGCCGCCGTGATGACCTCGTGGGATGTCAACACCGTGGCGCCCTGGACGTCGACGCGATCGAGTGTGAACAGGGCTGATTGCGGCAAAGCCGCGGCCGCGATGAGCCCGGCCATCACGATCGCGAATTGAGGGATGCGGTGGCGGCGAGCGGGCGTGGCGGCGGGCACGGCAGTGGGCGGCCCGGCGACGGGAAGCTCCGGAGACGGCCCGGAGGCGGGTGCGCGCAGCGACGTGGGGTGCGATGATGACACGATGATCGTCCGCCGCTAGGATTCGCCCAGCAACTTGACCTCCAGTTCGAGACCGATCCCCCTGGTGTCCTGCACGCGGCCGCGCACCTCCTCGGCGAGCTGCAAGACGTCGGCGGCGGTGGCACCGCCGGTGTTGATGATGTAGTTGGCGTGGAGATCGGACACGCGGGCGCCGCCGACTGACAGCCCCTTGGCGCCGGCCAGTTCGATCAGGCGGCCAGCGTGGTCCCCAGGCGGATTCTTGAAGATGCATCCTGAGCTCGGCGGGCCGATGGGTTGGGTGGCCCCGCGGTGCGCGAGCCATGTCTCCAACCGAGCCCGAAGCTCGGGTGGATCTCCGGGCTGGAGTCGCAGCGAGACACTGGCCACGACCCAGGGATGGTGCTGCAAGATCGAGGACCGGTAGTCAAAGGCTAGAGCCTGGTGGTCGAGGACTCGCTCGCCCTCCGCGGTGAATACCTCGACCCGCTCGACCACGTCGGACATGGCATGACCGTGCGCGCCCGCGTTCATGACCACCGCGCCCCCGACCGAGGCCGGGATGCCCGCGGCAAACTCGAGCCCGGTGAGTCCCCGCCTGGCCGTCCGCAGCGCCAGGGCGGGCAGACCAGCGCCGGCTTCAGCGACGACGCGGGCGCCATCCATGGTGATGTGATCGACCCCTTTGCCAATCTTCACGACCACACCGCGGATCCCGCGATCGCCGATCACCACGTTGGAGCCCTGCCCCAAGATGACCGGTTGGATGCCGTCGCCCCACAACACGGTCATGGCGGCTCCGAGCTCCGCGAGGCTGCGCGGGATCACCAGTAGGTCGGCCGGACCGCCGATCCGGAAGGCGACATGACGGGCCAGCGGCGCATCCCGGCGGACGTCCGGCGCGGCAACCCGAAGGCGCCGCTCCAAGACCGCGCTCGATGTCGCAGCGGTCGTCACGGCCGTCCTTCCACTGCAGTCTGGGTCCCCGGTGCCGCCGCGGCTCGCGCGCCAAGCCGCGCCAGCAACATGTCGGCGGCGTCCCCGATGTTGCCCGCGCCCAGCGTGAGGACGAGATCGCCCGGGGCCGCGATCGCCTCAAGCAAGTCCAGGGCCTCGCTTGTCGTGGCGCGGAAGTGCACGGGCCGCTGCCGCGCGATGGCGTCGACGATCAACCGGGCGCTGACCCCAGGCTGTGGCGACTCGTCGGCCGCGTAGATCTCCGTAACGATGACCTCGTCCGCGGCCCCGAACGCACCGCCGAATTCCGCAAAGGTGGTCCGCGTGCGCGAGAACCGGTGTGGCTGAAACAGCGCGATCACCCGGCGGCGCGGCCAGCCCTCGCGGGCGGCGCGCAGCGCGGCGGCGACCTTCACCGGATTGTGCGCGTAGTCGTCGACGACGAGCACGCCCGCGGCCTCCCCCCGCACGGCGAAGCGCCGGGACGCGCCGCGGTACGCGGCGAGCGCCGTGATCGCGACGTCCACCGGGACTCCGACCTGCCGGGCCGCAGCGATCGCGCCAAGGGCATTGGCGACATTGTGCCGGCCGGGCACGCCCAGCATGAGTTCGCCCGCGGGCTGGTCCTCTACCCAGACCGCGGTCTGCGTGGACTGGCCCTCGAGGCGGGTGGTGACGCCGTGCACAGTCGCGGAGGGATCGCTCCCGTACGTAATGACCGGGCGGTCCAGCGACGTCTGCAAGACGCGCACCTCTTGATGATCGACGCACAAGATGACAAAGCCGGCCGGATCCACGCCGCGGAGAAAGCGCACGAACGTGTCGCGGAGGTGCCCGGCCGACGTGTAGAAGTCCCGATGGTCGGTGGCGTCGAGACTGGTCAGCACCGCGGCGAAGGGTGCGACGTGCAGGAGCGATCCATCGCTCTCATCCACCTCCGCCACCACCCACGGTCCGGCACCGGACCGGACGTTCCCGGCGAACTCCGCGACGTCGGCGCCGATCAGTGCGGTCGGATCCAGGCCCGCGTAGGTCAACACGCGCGCGAGCATGGCGGTCGTCGTGGTCTTCCCATGGGTTCCGACCACGGCGACGCCGCGGTCCGTCGACATCACCTGACCGAGCAGCTCCGCACGGTGCAGGATCGGCAGGCCGGTGCGCCGCGCGGCGTTGAGCTCGTCGTTCTCTTCGGCGATCGCCCGCGAGTACACCACGAGATCCACGCCGCTCACGTGCGCGGCGCTGTGCCCCAGCTGCACGATGCCGCCGTGACCGCGCAATCGGTCGGTCGCCTCGGACTCCCGCAGGTCGCAGCCGGAGACACGATAGCCGCGGCCGAGCATGACCTGCGCGAGGGCGCTCATGCCCGCACCACCGATCCCGACGAAGTGCAGGTGGGCGCCCGGAGGGATCATGCGCGCGCCTCCTGCGGCACCGGGCCGTTCGCCGTCGCGCGGACGAGCGCCGCGACGACGCCGGCGGCATCTGGGCGGCCCAGGCGCCGGCTGACCTCGGCCATCGCCGCCCGCCGCCCGCCGTCGGCGAGGAGGGTCGACACGATCTCGACCAGCGCCTCCCCTTCCACGTCGGCGTCGGCGACGCGGACCGCTGCGCCGGCGCGCACCAGCACCTCGGCATTGTCCTCCTGGTGCGCGGCGGCATGTGGGTACGGGACCACGATCGCAGGGAGTCCCCAGGCCGTGACCTCGGCGAGGGTCGACGCGCCTGCCCGACAGAGGACCAAGTCGGCGCACGCGTAAGCATCGCCGATCGGATCGAGCACCGCCACCGCGTGGTGTCGGATCGCGGGAGGGCCCACATGCTCACGATGCCCGATCGCCTCGCGCACCCAATGGAGGTGCTCGGATCCAGTGTGGTGCAGGATCTGCAAGCGAACGTCGTACATCAAGAGATCGGCCAGGCGGCACGCCGCCCGGTTGAGACTCGCCGCGCCCTGGCTGCCGCCGATCACGAGCAGGGTGAGGCGGTCGGTCGCCAGGCTCCAGCGCGTCTGTCCCCGCGCGCGATCGCCCGTGACCGCGCGCCGACGCAGGGGGACGCCGGTCACCTCGGTGCGTCGCGTCCGGAGGCGGTGGCCTGCCTCGGGATGCGCCACCGAGGCCCACCGCGCCCAACGCGCGAGTACGCGCGTGGCGAGCCCAGGCCGGAGGTTCTGTTCCTGAAGCACGAGTGGCCGGCCGAGGGCGACCGCGGCCAGTCCCACGGACACACACACGTACCCGCCTGTGGCGACGACCACGTCCGGTTTCCAGCGTAGAAGCAGCCGGAACGCCTGGAGGGTGCCGAGCGCGGTCGCCGCCAGGGCCAACAGCGTCTCGAGCCCGGGCCTCCGCGGCAGGCCGCGCGCCACGATGCGCGCAAACGGCCAGCCCTCAGCCGGGACGACGCGGGCTTCCAGCCGGTCGCCCCCAACGAACAAGACGTCGATGTCCGGCGAGGCCGCGCGGAGCGCCTCAGCGATGGCCAGGCCGGGATAAAGATGGCCGCCGGTGCCGCCGCCGGTGATGAGGATCCTCACACGGTCCCCCAGGCCCGCGCGGGCTCGCTCGACTCGGGTGCCGACGAGGCGCGCTCGTGAGCGTACTGCGAGATGTTGAGCAGGATCCCAATCTGCACCATGGTCACCGCAAGCGAAGAGCCGCCGGAGCTGACGAACGGCAGGGGAATCCCGGTCACAGGCAGCACGCCGGTCGCAACGCCCATGTTGAGGATGGCCTGGCCGGTGATGGACGCAGTGATCCCGGCCGCCAACAGCGCGCCGTAGCGGTCGGGCGCGGCGCGGGCGATCCTGAGCCCCCGATACGCAAAGAGGGCAAAGAGCGCGAGGAGGCCGATCGTGCCGAGCAGCCCGAGTTCTTCGCCTAGGATCGCGTAGATAAAGTCCGTGTGGCTCTCCGGCAGATAGAAGAACTTCTGCCGGCTCGCGCCCAGACCGACCCCGATGAGACCACCGGAACCGAATGCGAGCAGCGACTGGATGATGTGGAATCCGCTGCCCTGAGGATCGCGCCAGGGATCCAGGAAGGCCAGCACGCGCTGCAGGCGGTACTGGGCCGCGAGGATGACGACCGCGATCAGCGGGATGGACGCTGCGGCGACGGCGGTCAGGTGCAGCACCTGCGCCCCACCGAGGAAGAGCGCTACCATCGCCACGCCACTGAGTACGAGCGCGGACCCCATGTCCGGCTGCCGCAGGGCCAGCAGGGCGAAGACGCCAGCGATGGCCAGCGGCGGCAATACCCCGCGGCGCAGATCACGAATAGCCAGGCCGCGCCGGCTCACGAAATGCGCCAGGTACAGCACGAGGGCCAGCTTCGCGACCTCCACCGGCTGGAAGCTCGCAGGACCGACCGTGATCCAGCGGCGCGCGCCGCCGGCCACGCGCCCGATGCCGGGCACCAGAACCAGGACCATGAGCAGCGTTGCCAGCAGCAGCAACGGGATCGTGAAACGACGAAGCCGCTGGTAGTGGACGCTGCGCGCCAGCCACATCGCCGCGAGGCCGAGGGCGATCCACATGGCCTGCCGCTTGAGGAAGTACGCGCTATCATCCATGCGATCGTAGGCGACGATGCTGCTGGCGCTATAGATCATGACCAGGCCGATCGCCACAAGCGCCAGCACGCACGCGAAGAGCGTCACGTCGATGCCTCGCCGGTGCAACACCGGCATCGACAGCGTCACACCGACGCCCTCCTGTGCGCCCGGGCCGGCAGCGCGGTCATCAGGGCCGTGAAGCGATCGCCGCGCTGGCGGTAGTCGGCGAACTGATCGAAGCTCTCACACCCGGGCGAGAGCAACACCGCCTCGCCGGGTGCCGCGGCTGCCCACGCCGCGGCCATGGCCCGGTCCAGGGTGCCGGCCTGCACGACGGGCGCGCGGACGCCGCCGGCGACGAGCGCATCGGCCAGGATCGCGGCGGTGGACCCGATGAGATAGACGCCGCGCACCGGCGCCGCGGCGAGCGCGCGGGTCATCGGTTCGAAGTCCGCAGCCTGGGCCGAGCGGCGAAGGCCGCCGGCGATGAGGTGGAACGGACGCGTCATGCTGCTGATCGCGGCGCGGGCCGCGGTCGGATTCGTGCCGAGGGAATCCTCGAAGAACGCAATGCCATCGCGCTCGCCCACCTGACGAAAGCGGTACGGCAGTCCACGGAACGCGCGCAAGACATTCGCGATCACTACGCCCTCTACGCCGGCGGAGGCGGCCGCGGCCGTCGCCGCCAGCGCGTTCTCAACCATGTGCGCCCCCGGGACGGCCAGGTCAGCCAGGCGCACCACAGGCTGGGGCGTCCCCGCGAGACGGATCTCGTCACGGTCGAGATACGCCCCGGGCGTCACCGGCCCACAACGGCTGAACCAGTGCACCGTCGAGGCGAGTCCCTGGGCCATGCCGGCGACGGCGGGATCGTCGGCGTTGAGCACCGCGATGTCGCGGGTGGTCTGGTGCCGCACGATCGTACGCTTGGCCTCAACGTACGCCTCGAGCGATCCATGGTCATCGAGGTGGTGCGGCGCGATGTTGGTCACGACGGCGATGTGCGGACTGTACGGCAGCCCGACAAGCTGCCGGTTACTGATCTCGAGGACCAGCCAGGTCTCTGGGCTCAGTTGGTCGAGCGCAGCAAGCACCGGCACGTGTGTCCGATCGTTGCCCGAGATCACGACCGGCAGACGCGCCGCCTCCAGCATGGAGCCGATGAGCGTCGCCACCGTAAACTTCCCGTTCGTGCCCGTGACCGCGAGAATCGGGCCGGGGCTGAGCTCGAAGAACAGCTGCGTCATGCTCGACAGCCGCACTCCCCGCGCCGCCGCCTCGCGCACCGGGACGTTCTGAGGGTGGCGGCGCCATGACTGCGGCACAAAGATCACGTCGGCGTCATCCAACCCCTCGAGGTAGCGCGGGCCCTGCCGCCAGATGATCGGCGCCGCGCGCAGCCGCGCCAGCAGCGCCGCGCGGCCCGAGGCGTCCAGCCAGCGATGCGTGCGCTCGAGCGTGGCCTCGAAGCGGTCCGGCAGCTCGAGATCATGGGCCACGATGGTCGTGATCCCATGCCTGATGAGGAAGTCGATCACGGCGGACCCCTCGGTGCCCGACGGCCCCAGCACGTGGATCCGCCGGCCGCGGAGCGCGACAAGCACACGCTCGAGGTGCGGCGTCGAGGCCGAGGTCGCAGCCATCAGCCGGCGATCAGCAGCCCGACCAACAGGCAAATCGATCCGGCCCAGTAGAAACGCTGGACGATTCGGGTCTCGGGCCATCCCACCAGTTCGAAATGGTGGTGCAGCGGGCTCATGCGGAAGATACGCCGCCCACCGGTGGACTTGAAGTACGCGACTTGCAGCAGCACGGATGCGGCCTCCGCAACAAAGACACCGCCGATGACCATCAACGCGACCTCGGCCTTGGTGATCAACGCGAGCGCCGCGAGGACCGCGCCCAGCGCATTCGAGCCGACGTCGCCCATGAACAAACGCGCGGGGTGCGCGTTCAACGTGAGAAACGCCGCCGCCGCCGCCGAGACCGCGACCGCGAGCACGGCCCCATCGGCCTGACGCGCCCGGAGGGCCAGCGCGACGAAACCCACCGACGCCACCGCCACCAGCCCAGCCGCGAGACCGTCAAGCCCATCCGTAAGATTCACGGCGTTGGCAAAGCCGACGAACAACAACGCGGCCACGACGGCGTAGGCCGGGCCCAGGTTGGCGACGCCCAACACCGGCAGCGTCATGGTGGTCCCGATCCACGACGACGCGGCCGCCCACCAGCCCAGGAAGAGCCCGGCCGCGGTCTGCAGGGCGAGCCGCTCGCGGGCGCGCAGGCCGAGGTTCCGGTTACGCCGCACAGCCAGGAGATCGTCCCACAGGCCGATCGCGCCGAACGCCACCAGGGCGCCCAACCCGAACCGCACCACCGGCGAGGCTCCGCCGGCCAGCAGCGCCGCGGTGAGAACAGCCAGGATGATCAGCACGCCGCCCATCGTGGGCGTGCCGGCCTTCCCGAGATGGCGCGCCGGGGCATCGTCACGGATGCGCTGCCGCTGCCCCCAGGCGCTGAGCAGGTGCACCGTGCGCGGCCCCGCGGCGACCACGATCGCCACGGGGATAACCGTCGCCACCAGGAACCGCAGCCAGAGCGGCGGCCCGAGCCCGTCCATCATGAGTGGCTCACGGGCGCGACGTGCGTGAGCGAGGCCACCAGGTGCTCCATCTCGATCGTACGCGAGCCCTTGATCAAGACGACGTCACCCGGCCGAAGCCCCTGTTGGAGCAGCGGGATGGCCGCCTCCACGGTCTCGGCGACCGCCGTCGCGGATGCCGGAAGACCCGCGGCGACCGCGCCATCCACGTACCACCGGGCGTTGGGCCCCACGGCGAGCAGGTACGCCGGCTCGAGCGCCGCGGCTTCGTGCCCAACCTGGCGGTGGAACTCCGCTGCCTTCGGCCCCAACTCGCGCATCTCGCCCAGGGCCAGGACGCGGCGCCGCCGCCCGCCGACCTGTGCCACCACCTCGAACGCCGCCTGCATCGACTGCGGGCTGGCGTTGTACGAGTCGTCGACGATCATCACATCGCCGGCCATGCTGATCTCCTGCCGCATCCTGGCCGGGCGGGCCCGTCCCAGACCTGCTACGATCTCCCGCGCGGCGATACCCAGCGCGTCTCCGACCGCCGCGGCCACCAGCGCGTTGCGCACCTGGTGCACACCCGGCAGGGGCAGGTACACGTCGGCCTGGTCGCCGCGCAGGCTGAGCCGGAACGTGTAGCCGCCGTCGGCGCGCGTGATCTGAGAGGCGCGCACATCGGCCTCGGGGGACAGCCCAACGCGCACGATCGGACACCGCACGTCGCGCACCAGGCGGACGGTGAGCGCCTCATCGGCATTCACGATGGCGACACCGTCGGCGGGCAGGGTCTCCAGTAACTCCGCCTTGGCCGCCGCGATATGCTCGCGGGAGCCGAGCGTTTCCAGGTGTGTGTCCGCGATCGTGGTCACCGCGCCCACCCGCGGATGGGCCATGTCCACCAGCTCGCGAATCTGTCCGAGACCGCGCATGGCCATCTCAATGACGGCGACCTGGTGGTGTGCCTCCAGTGCCAGCAGCGTCAGGGCCACGCCCAACTCCGCGTTCCAGGACTCGGCCGAGCGTGCGAGCTGGTAGCGCGTCTCCAACACCCGCGCACACAGTCCCACCGTCGTGGTCTTGCCCACGCTCCCGGTCACTCCGACGACGGTGGTCGGCAGCGTGGCGCGGTGCATGGCCGCGATGACCCCAAGCGCCCGAAGCGGATCGCCGACCACGAGCGCGGGCCCGTCCGCCATGACACCCTGGGACTCAGCGACCAGCGCCAGCGCCGCGCCCCGCGCAAACGCGTCCGCGACGAACGCGTGCCCGTCGGCATGCGGGCCGCGTAGGGCCACAAACAGGTCGCCGGACGCGGCGGTGCGGCTGTCCGTCGTCACCCCGGTGATCACCTCGGGCGCGACGGCGCCTGGCGGCACCACGGCCCTCGCCCCGGTGGTCCGAATGATCTCGCCCACGGCGAGCCGCAGACTCACGACGGCTTCGATCCCCCCACGGCGGTGCGCGGCGTCCGGAGCTCCTGACGGACCACCTGCCGGTCATCGAACGGATGCTGCGTGCCCATGATCTCCTGATAGGCTTCGTGCCCTTTCCCGGCAACCAAGACCAGATCGCCGGCCCGGGCGGCCGCCACCGCGGCGGCGATCGCGCGGCGGCGATCGGGCTCCACCACCACCGTCACGCCTCGTGCGCGGGCGGCCGACTCCACACCGGGGAGGATCTCGTCGATGATCGCGACCGGATCCTCGGTCCGGGGGTTGTCCGACGTCACGATGACGTGGTCGGCCAGCTCTGCCGCGATGCGGCCCATGATCGGCCGCTTGGTCCGGTCGCGGTTGCCGCCGCACCCGAAGACCGCGATCACGCGGCCCGGCGTGATCTCACGCGCACTGCGCAGCACGTTCTCCAGCCCATCCGGCGTGTGGGCATAGTCCACGATCACCGCGAAGGCCTGCCCCTCCTCCACCGCTTCGAACCGGCCGGGGATACCCGGCATGGCCGCCAGGGCCTCGGCGATCGTCGCCAGCGGCACGTCCTGGGTCAGCCCCACGGCGAGTGCCGCCAGCGCGTTGGCGACATTGAACCCACCGGCAAGCTGCAACCGCACGCGCGCCGAGCCGGCCGGGGTCTCTGCGGTGAACTCGCTGCCGCGCAGACGCAGGCTGACGTCACGACCGCGGACCTCGGCGGGTCGCCGCAGTCCATAGGTCATCACCCGCGCACGGGTCGCGGCCCGCATGACCGGCGTGCTCTCGTCGTCCGCGTTGAGCACGGCCCAGCCTGACGGCTCGACCATCGCGAACAGGCGCGCCTTGGCCGCACGATAGGCCTCCATGCTCTGGTGGAAATCCAGGTGGTCGCGCGTGAGATTCGTGAAGACGGCCACGTCGATGCGACTCCCACTGACGCGCTCCATCGCCAGCGCGTGTGAGGCGATCTCGACGGCCGCGTACTGCAGGCCGTGGTCCACCATCGCGCGCAGCGTGCGCTGCAGGTGGGGGGCCTCCGGTGTCGTGCGCGCGGTCTCTGAGATCACGCCGTCCACGACGACGCCCATCGTCCCGATGATGCCGCACGGCCGCCCGGCCTGCCGCAGGATCGCCTCAATGAGATACGTCGTGGCGCCTTTCCCGTTGGTGCCGGTCACGCCGATCATCCGCAGCCGGCGAGACGGATGGCCGTAAAAGGCCGCGCTCACGTGCGCGAGGGCGCGCCGCGACTCACCAACACGGATGAACGTCGCCGTCTCGGCCGTCCGCCCGCGCATCACCACGACGTCACGATCGACCAGGATCGCGACCGCCCCGCGCGCGATCGCCTCTGAGATGAACTCGTGCCCGTCGTGCGCCAGCCCGCGCAGCGCGGCAAACAAAAACCCGGGCTGGACCTCCCGGGAGTCGTACGCGATCCCTCGAATCTCCCGCGCGGCGTCGCCCACTACCAACGGCGCGTCGAGCTCCGTCAGCAGGGCCCGCACGTCCATCCGTACACCTCCAGACAATCCCCGTTCATTATATCAGCGGCGCCGCGCTCGGGATTCGCGCCTAGCGCGCCGGCTCCGGCACTGCGGACGGCGGCACCCGCAGGTGCCACAACACCTGGGCCGCCACGGTGCGAAATATCGGTGCAGCCACCGCGCCCCCGTAGTATTCCCCGCGGGGGCCGTCGAGCATGACCAGGATGACGAGTTGAGGCCGATCCGACGGCACGATCCCCAGGAACGAGGCGATGTAGGTGTCCGCCAGATACCGGCCGTCCGGTCCTGGTTTCTGCGCGGTCCCGGTCTTGCCGGCGACACGATACCCCTCGATCCGCGCGAGCGTCCCGGTGCCGCGTGTCACGACGTCCTCCATTATGGCGAGCACCTGGCGCGCGACCACCCTCGGCGTCGCCTGCCCGACGATCTCGGGGGTGGCGACCTCCAGCGCGCGTCCCTCGGCGTCTCGCACCGCGCGCAGCACGCGGGGCCGAATCACGACGCCCTCGTTCGCGATCGCCGCGCCCGCGGCAAGCACTTGAAGCGGCGTCGCGGAAATGCCTTGACCAAAGCCGATGGTCTGCAGTCCCGAGCCCAGCCACTGCGACGGCGGCGGGATCAAGCCGGGGGCTTCGCCGGGCAGGTCGATCCCGGTCGGCCGCCCAAAGCCAAAACGCCGGATCGCATCGTAGAAGCGCTCTTTCCCGAGGCGCGTCGCGACCATCGCGGCGCCCACGTTGGACGAGTTCCGTACGATGTCGCCGAGCGTCTGGCGCGGAAACCTCCGGTTGTGGGCCTCCCGAATGACGTGGCCGCCGCCGACCTTGAGCTCGCCGGTGCTCACAAAGACCTCATGCGGGTCCACGACACCGCCCTCGAGCGCCGCGGCCGCCAGGACGATCTTGAATGTCGACCCGGGCTCGACGATCGTCCCCAGGGCGCGATTGACCCACTCGACGGGCTTGGCTCTGGCGAAGGCGTTGGGGTCGAACCGCGGCGCCGTGGCCATGGCCAACAGGTCGCCACTCTTCGGCTCCATGATGAGCACGGCGCCCCAGCGCGCCCGGGTGGCCGCCAGCGCGCTGTCGAGCTCGCGCTCGGCGATGTGCTGGATGACCTGATCGATCGTCAGCACGACGTCGGCGCCGTCTGTGGGCTCGCGGAGGATGTCCCGCGTCTCGAATCGCGGCCGGCCGATGGCGTCACGCTCGACGCGTGCCAGCCCGGCACGGCCACGCAGGTGGCCGTCAAACGCCAGTTCCGCGCCGGCCAGCCCCTGGTTGTCGATGCCGGCAAACCCCAGCAGATGCGCGGCCAGCGGCCCGTTGGGATACACCCGGCGGGCTTCGGGCAGGAAGCCCAGTTGATCGCCCGGCGCCCGGGCGCGCAGCGCCGCGGCCACCTCCGGCGTGACCTTCCGGGCCAGCCAGGCAAACTGGAGGTTGGACGGGAGCCGGCTCGCGACCTCGGCCGGCGGCAGCCGCAGTACCGGTGCGACCGCGCGGGCAAACGCGTGGCGATTGGGAATCTTCGATGGGACCGCGTAGACCGATTGCGCCTCGACGTTGATAGCCAACGGCCGCCCCGATCGGTCCAGCAGACGGCCCCGCGCGGGTGCGATGGTGAGCCGGCCGGCCTGCTGCCGTTCGGCCATGGCTTCCAGTGCAGAGGCGTGCACGACGTGTAGGGAGATCAGCTGGGCGGCGAGCCCGAGCATGGCCGCCGCCAGAATGAAGAGCAGGACGGTGGAACGCAGTCGCACGAGGCGGTGGTGGTCGGCCTCGGCCTCAGCCGCGTGGCGAAATGACTGCCGCCCGGGCAAGCGACCGCGCCCGGGCGGACGACGACGAGCACGTCGGGTCATCGGGTTGGCTCTCGGGCCTCGGCCTCCGACCTCCCGAACCACTCACTCAACAGTCGCAGTGCGCCCCGGCGCTCCGGCGGCACTGCGACCTCGGCGACGGCCGGCCCGACGGTGATGGCGGCGAGCTGTGGCAGGCGGGGCGGCACCATGCCCAGCTCTGTGGTGGCGTATCGCTCGATCCGCTGGGGCGACTTCAGGGCGGTCGCCTTCGACAGCAGGCGCGCGTTCTCGGCACGCAGGTGCCCGAGGTCGCGCTGCAGCCGCATGATCGAGTAGCCCGTCTCCGCTCGATGCGCTCGTTGGGAGACAAAGAACAGAGCGGGCAGGGTGAGAAGCACCGCCATCACCATCACGCCGGCCGTGGGATGGACCCGCGGGCGCCAGCGCCCGGGTGCGAGCGGCCGGGGCTGTGCCGGGGGCGACTCTTCAGGAAGCCAGACGGGATACGTCTGGCTGCGCCGTTCGGCAGCGATCACGAATGGGGCCCCGGTCGGGACGATCGAAACGCGGAGCGCGCGCCGGTACGACTGCGTCGGAGGCCAGGTGCCGGAGGAGGATTGTAAGGAGAGACGGAGGGGAGGGTGGGATCAGCGCTGGGATGCCCGGCCCCCGACGCATGCTGTGAGAGTTCGTGTTCACTGAGCCGCTCCGCGACGCGCAGTTTGGCGCTCCGCGCGCGCGGATTGGCCGACACTTCCGCCGATCCTGGTGTGACCGGCTTGCGCGTGAGCACACGCACCAGCCGTCGACCGCCACATGTGCAAGTGGGGCTCCCGGGAGAGCAGCTGCAGCCACGGGAGAGGCGCAAGTAGAGGTGTTTAACGATGCGATCTTCCAGGGAGTGGAAGGTGATAACGCAGAGTCGTCCACCCTCCCGGAGAGTCCCCACCGCATCTGGCAGTGCGTGCTCCAAACTCTCAAGCTCGGTATTGGTGGCGATGCGCAGCGCCTGGAACGTCCGCGTGGCCGGGTGAATGCCCCGAGGCCACGCCCGCCGCGGGATTGCCATGCCGACGGTCTCGGCCAACTCGCTCGTCGTGGAAAGTGGCCGCCGCCGCACGATCGTCCGCGCGATGCGTCGGGCCCATCGCTCTTCGCCGTACGTGTGGATCAGGTGGCTGAGATCTTCCTCGGACAGCGTATTCACCAAGTCCGCCGCCTGCGCGGGCTGAGTGCGGTCCATCCGCATGTCGAGCGGGCCGGGGCGCGTGAAGCTGAACCCGCGCTCGGGCGCGTCGAACTGCAACGATGAGGCTCCCAGGTCCATCACGATGCCATCTACCGCCTCAAGTCCGGCCTCCGCCACGACCTGGCGGATCGCCGTGTAGTTCGCGTGCCGGAAACTGACCGCTGCTGCGAATGAAGCCAGTCGTTGCCCCGCGATCGTCAGCGCCTCGGCGTCGCGGTCGATCCCGATGAGCCGCCCGCTCGGAGCGATCCGCTCGAGGATCGCCGCGGCGTGCCCTCCTCCCCCTACCGTCGCGTCCACGTAGGTCCCGCCGGGCCGGGGGTCGAGCCAGGCGAGCACTTCCTCGAGCAACACCGGGACGTGCCCGGCGGCGCCCACATCAGGCGCTGACATCGCCTAGATGCTGAGTTCCTCGATCTGCTCCGCGATCTCCGGCGCCGACTTAGCCGCCTTCTTCAGATAGGTCTGCCAGGTCGACCGGTTCCAGATCTCGAGCCGGCTGCCCAGGCCGACCACCACAACGTCGCCCCCGATCCCGGCGTGGTCCCGGAGGTGCTGGGGGACGCCGATCCGTCCCTGCCGGTCCAATGTCACGTCCGTTGCGCCCGCCATGGCGTAGCGCAGGACGTCCCGCTGCTTGAAGGGAAGGTGCTTGAGCGCCTCCTCAACCTTCGCCCATTCCTCGGACGAGTACACGGTGATGCAGGAGTCCCCGATGCCCCGCGCCAACACCACCTGCTCGCCCAAAGCGCGCCGAAACTTGGGAGGGATCACCACCCGCCCCTTGTCGTCGAGCGCGTACTGGTATTCGCCTCTCAGCATCCCCACGAATCTCCACGTTACCCCACACTATTCTCTACCTTCCCACAAAGTCCTCCTGGGAGTCATCGCAATCTGAAAAAGATTCCGCCAAAGCCAAACGGCGGAAAGCCCGATCAGGCGCGGATTTCAGCCATCGGCGACTCAATGGAAGATGTAGGTGGTCCGGTCGCCCGGACCCCCTACATGTTGGGGTTGGAAAGATCCAGTGTCAGTCCGTGGGTGGCACGCGCAGGCGCGGGGGAGCGGACTTCGCCCTCGCAGCATCCGGCTGGAAGGGGTCTTGCCCGCCGACGACACTCCCGTCGAAGCCCAGTGTCCGCGCTAGGTCAATGCGGAACGCCACCCCCTCCGGACCGGCCGAGAGGTCAGGGCTGGGATGGGTCACCAGCATGACACCGCCGTCCGGCAGGATCTCGACCATGAAGGCCATCGACGTCAACAGACGGGCCGGGCCGGTGCGCGACACCAGTTCGGGACCGAGGAAGTTGGCCCACTGCACGAGCGGGGTGGTATCCGGAGGATCCGGATACCCGGCCGCGCCCCAAACCGATTCCAGGAACAAGTAGAGCCCCTTGCAGACGCCCAGCATCCGATCGATCTCCTCCCCCTCCCTCAGCGCGTCGCCAGGGATGGTGAGAGTCACGCGGGTCGGATGCCGGCG
>Ga0187893_10002991_pt1 | contig 35483 bp, 29 predicted proteins | sample MA1701074metaG_FD_139574 | JGI IMG/M metagenome (GOLD analysis project Ga0187893, IMG submission 139574) | White microbial mat communities from a basaltic lava cave in the Kipuka Kanohina Cave System on the Island of Hawaii, USA - MA170107-4 metaG ...
GCCGCTCGCGGCGCTCGGCATCCTCTATGTCGCGTTCCAGCTCGCGACGGCCGCGGGCGCGAGACTGGCGGACCGCGTTCCGTCGCCGCTCGCCGCGGTCGCGGCCGCTTCGACCGCCGGCTTCGCGCTCATGGCGCTGCCGATCGGCGCGGGCGGCGTGGCGGCGGTCTTCCTTCTCAAGCTCGCGCACGGCGTCGCGATGCCCGCCGTGGGCCGCGCGATGAACGACCGGGCGCCGGCCGCGTCGCGCGCGACCGCGCTGTCCCTGCGGTCGCTCTTCGAAGGAGGGCGCTCGCCGTCGCGGCGCCGCTCATCGGGTGGGCGGCCGACGCGGCTTCGCTTCACGCCGCGTTCGGCGTCGCCGCGCTGCTCGTGCTGCCATCGCTTCTCTTCCTGGAGGGACCATGCGTCTTCCCCGATGGCTCGCGCTCGCCGGCTTGATCGCGCTGCCGGGCTGCACCGACACGCCCTATTACGAGAAGAAGGACCTGGGGCGGAGGCTCATGCAGTTCGACGCGAACGACCTCGAGGTCAGCTACCAGAACAAGGTGACCACGTCCCGCGAAGTCAGCGGCGGACGTCCCGGGCACAGCGCGGGAGGGGGGTGCGGGTGCGGCAACTAGGTCCCAAGTCCCCAGTCCCAAGTCCCACGTCGGCGGGGACACTGGCGATCCTGCTGCTGATGGCGGCGACGGCACAGGCGCAGGAGGAGAAGCAGATGCCGAAGGCGGTCGAGCGGCGGGCGGAGGCGGACACCGCGCGCGACTTCGTGCGCCTCGCCTTCAACTTCTACGACCAGTCCGACGGCGGCGGCAACGAGCATCTCAAGGAGGACATGACGGTTCTGGAGCCGCAGATCCTCGTCAGCAAGGCGATCGGCGAGAAGTGGACCGGCACGGTCAAGCTCCAGGCCGATATCATCTCGGCCGCTTCCGTCGACAAGCGCTACCGCTTCGCCCCCGGCACCCAGAGCGGGGCCTCCGGCGACAAGTTCTTCGGCATCGACGCGGGCGCGTTCTACGCGTGGAGCGACCAGACAACCATCGGCGCGGGCGTGAGCTTCTCGACGGAGTATGACTACCGCTCGCTCGGCGCGTACGCGAAGTGGACGTACAGCACCGCGTCGAAGAACGACACCTTCGTCGTGAAGGCGAGCGGGTACTTCGACACGCTCGACCTCATCCTCTTCGACGGCAGCGAGCCGGGGACCGACGACCGCCGGTCGCTCTCGCTCGGGCTGGGGTGGTCGCACGTGATCGGCCCGCGCACCGTCGGGACCGTCAACTGGGACGTGACGTCGCAGAGCGGTTTCCTCTCGACGCCGTACAATTCCGTCGTCGCAGCCGGCACCGAGGTGCAGGAGGTCCTCCCCGACTCCCGATTACGCAACGCGTTCCACGTGCGCGTGCGGCACCTGCTCGTCGACGACCTCGCGATCGAGGGCGGCCTCGGCGCCTACTTCGACGACTGGGGCGCGACGGCGTTCAACGTCGAACTCGCCGTGCACTGGGAGGCGATCCCGGAGGTACTGATCCTGCGGCCGAGCTACCGCTTCCACGCGCAGACGGAGGTCGACTCCTTCGTCTCCGACGGCGCGACGAGCATCCCGGAGGAGCGGACGCAGGACAGCGATCTCGCCAGCTTCACGAGCCACACGTTCGGGCTGAAGGCGATCTTCCCGCACGCGCGGTTCCTGAGCGACGATATGGAGCTAGAGATCGGTCTCGACTTCACGATCCGCAGCGACGGCCTGGATTCGTTCGGCGTGACGGTCGGATACGTCTGGAGGTACTGATGAGACGCGCGATGCTGGCGATGATCGTCGCGGCGGGCTGCACGCACGCGGCCGCGCCCGAGACCGCGCCCGACTTCGACCTGCGGACGTCGGAGGGAGAGCGCATCCAGGGACTCACGGTCTGGGCGCAAAAGCCCGTGCTGCTCGTCTTCATGACGGCGTGGTGAAAGCCATGCCGCGCGGAGGTTCCGCGCCTGAACGAAATTGCGCGCGAGCACGCCGTCGTCGCCATCGCCAGCGGCGACAGGGCGGAGGATGTGCGCCGCTTCCGCGCCGAGACCGGCGCGACCTACCCGATCGCGCTCGACGACGGCGCCGTCGCGCGCGCGTACGGGATCACGGCGAGCCCCACCTGCGTCCTCGTAGCACGCCGCGGCGCCATCCTGTATCGCGGGACGCATCCGCCGGAGACGGTCCGGTGAGGCTCGCGGCGGCGCTTGTTCTCCAGCTGGGGGCGTGCTCGCGACCGGCGGACGACGGGCACGTCGTCCACCGTGGCACCGCGATGGGGTCGAGCCTCGAGATCGAGGTGTACGCGCAGGACAGTGCCACGGGCCGTCGCGCGATCGCGGAGGCGGTCGCGGAGATCGAGCGCCTCGACCGGATGATGACGGACTGGAAGGCGGAGAGCCCGCTCATGGACGTGAACCGCGCCGCCGGAAAGGCGCCCGTGCGTGTGCCGCCGGAGCTTTTCTTCATCGTGCGGCGGTCGCTGGAGATCAGCGAGCTGACGGGCGGTGCGTTCGACATCACGTTCGCGGGCGCGGGCAAGCTGTGGAACTGGCGCGCGAAGGACCCGCGCGTGCCGTCGGCGGACGAGGTGCGCGCGTCGCTGGCGGACGTCGGCTGGCGCGGCGTGAAGCTCGACCGCGAGGCGGAGACGGTCTTCCTCGAGCGGCCCGGCATGCGCATCGGGCTCGGCGGAATCGCCCCCGGCTACGCGGGTGACCGCGCGATGGAGAAGATCAAGGCGTGCGGGATCACCAGCGCGTGCGTCAACCTGAGCGGCGACGTGATGGTGATCGGAACGAAGGGCGGCGCGCCGTGGAACGTCGCGATCACCGACCCGCGATCGGAGGGCGCGAGCGTCGCCCTCCTGCCGGTGTCGAACGCGGCCGTGTCGACGTCGGGCAACTACGAGCGCTTCTTCGAGAGGGACGGCAGGCGGTACGGGCACATCATCGATCCGCGCACGGGCTACCCGGCCGACGGCTGCCTGAGCGTGACGATCGTCGCGCCGGTGCTCGCGTACGCGGACGCGCTGGCGACGGGCGTTTTCGTTCTCGGGCCCGACGAGGGGATGAAGCTCGTCGAGTCGCTTCCCGGCGTGCACGCGCTCATCGTGACGAACGACGGGCGCGTGCTCCGGTCGAGCGGCCTGGGGGGCGCCCGCGGTTCATGAACGTGTCCTGAACAGCCGCTCACGCGCTCTTCGCGGGTGTTTCATGCCGTCGCGGCATGCTGACCTCGCCGTAGACGAGGTGCAGTATGTGGATGGGCGTGATGATCGTCGCGATGCTGGCGCAGGACGAGCCGACGGTGCCGCGGCCGCGGCCGGGACGCGTGGAGCGGACGGACGAGGATGCGCCGGCGTGGGTCCTCTCGGTGCGGGCGCAGATGCGCGACTTCGACGGGTGGACGCGCGTGCGGGAGTGGGACAGCGAGCCGGCCACGCTCGATCTGGCCGGCGACCTCGGCCTCGGCATGCTGCCGGGTGGACGCATCACCCTCATGCGCGAGACACGCCTGACGGAATGGTTCGTCGAGGGCGAGATCGTGCGGGGCAGCGGCGAGGGCGTGTACGACGTCGACTTCGCGTACGACGAGGGCGAGTTCAAGGCGGGCGCCCCGTTCGAGGCGCGCGCGGAGTTCTTCTTCGGTCGCGCGGGAGTCGCCTTCAAGCGCGCGTTCCAGGAAGGCGAGAACGGGTGGATCGGCCCTCTCGTCGGCGCTGAGTGGACGCGCGGCTATCTCGGGATCTTCCAGGGAGGCGAGGACAGCACGGAGAACTACACGCAGTTCCTGCCGTATCCGATCGTCGGGCTGGCGGGCGAGTGGCGCGCGAGTTCGGCGCTCACGATCGGGCTGCGGGCGTACGCCGGATACGTGCCGCGGATGCCGACGATCTTCCGCGAGGGAGGCGTGATGCACATGGAGGTGCAGACCGCGTCGGTGGAGGTGGAGCTCGCGTGGCGGATCAGCGCGGCCGCGCGCGTGACGCTGGGCGCGGGCTACCGGTTCTGGTACGGGCGGCTCGATTCGGCGGAGGACGACAACGAGCTGTCGATCGGCGGACCGCAGGTCACGGTGGGGATCGAGATCCAATGGTAGGACGCGATCGCTAGTGCGGGCGCTTGTCGCGCCACTTCGCGACGAGTTTCTCCCGCGCGGCGGCGTCGGCAGGCAGCTCGATCGCCTTCTGCGCCGCATCGGCCTCGAGGCGGGCGGCGGCGTAGTCGCAGACGCGCGCCTGTTTCGCCGCGCGGTCGTCGTCGAGGCGGTTCCACACATCGAGCTTGTACGGGCTCGTCCAGAGGATGAGCGCGACGAGGTCCGCGTCGGGGCTGGCGAGCAGCGCCTGGTGCACGCGCGCGCCCTTCCTGGGGTCGAAGCCGCGCTCGAAACAGGCGTCGGTCACCGCGCCGCGCGCGGGGAAGCGGTCCGTCGCGTGCTTGGCGAGGAACTCGTCGAGCTCCGCGGCCGTCATGACGCGCACGAGCGCGCCGCACGACGCGAGGCTCGGCGCCTTCATCGCGACGCCGTGCACGAGGAGGAGCACCTTGAGGCGCGCGTGCTCGTCCTCGCGCGCGAGCGCGGGGGCGTCCGTCTTCTGCTCCCACAGGCGGCCGAGCGCCTTGAACGCGTCGTCTTCGTCCGCGAAGTCCGCGTCGAGGTACTCGAGGATCGCGTCCGTCGCGGCGCGCGCGCGGAGCGTGCCGATCGTGCCGAGGGCCACCTTCGCGATCTCGCGGCCCGACAGGAGCCGCTTCGCGTGCTTCGCCAGGAGGGGCGACGCGGCGGCGAAACGGGCCACGCGCAGGAGGACGAGCGCGCGGTTCGGGTCCTTCGACGCGAGCATCGCGTCGAGGCGCGGCAGGTCGTCCGCCGCCAGCAGCGGGGCGAGCGCGGAGATCGCGGCGAACGAGTGCGCGGCGCCCTCGCGCTCGACGACGAGGAAGAGCGCGTCGGCGTGACGGCGCTGCGCCTTCTCGAAGAGGTGCTTGAGCGCGTCGTCGCGCGCGGCGTCGCTCTCCCAGGCCCGGCCCGCGCGGATCGCGTCGGCGATCTCGTCGACCCGCTCGCGCGGCGCCGGCGGGGCGGAGGAGCATCCGGCGGCGAGGAGCGCCAGCGCGAAGAGCGGTCTCATGGCGGTCATGGTAGCATGGCGCGCATGGCGGTGGACCCGAAGGATCGCGCGCGCGGGATGATGGTCGGCCTGGCGGTCGGCGACGCGATGGGAAGTCCGCTCGAGGGGCTCTCGTGGCAGGACATCCAGCAGCGATTCGGGGCGGTCACCGACTATCGCGAGAGCTTCCCGCTGGAGGAGGCGGTGCGGATGTCGGGCCGTCTCACGCGGCGCGACTTCGACCGGGCGATGCGCGCGTGGCGGATGGCGGGGCTCTACACCGACGACGCTCAGCAGGCGATCGCCGTCGCGTACCTGCTGGCGCGCGGGGGCGACATCAGCGGCGCCGAGATCGCCGAGGAGTTCGTCCGCATGTCGGGCATCCCGATGATGGGCGCGTACTTCGGCGCGTTCCGCGGCACGAGCGACTTCTTCCGCACGTCGATCGTCACGTACCGCAGGCAGAAGGACTGGAAGCAGTGCGGGGTGGCGACGGCGGGCAACGGCGCGGCGTCGCGCATCGCGCCCGCCGGCTTCTTCTACCGCGCGGACCTCGACACGATGTTCTGGCGCGTCGCGGAGGTGAGCCTCGTGACGCACCGCGATCCGCGCGCGATCGCGGCGGCGTACGCGGTGGCGTGGCTGACGGCGCGGCTGTCGGGCCTCGACGCGTGGCCGGGGACGCACGTGCTGGAGCCGCTGGCGCTCGCGACGCAGGCGGCGGAGGACCGGCTGATGCAGGAGTACCGCGAGGACCTGCTCGTCGGTGCGGAGCACGCGCACGATTTCTCGCGGGTGCTCCTGCGCGCGGACCGCGCGCTCAAGACGCAGCCGGCGACGATCCTCGACGAGATCATGAAGGCGGCCAACGAGAACGCGACCGAACGCGTGTCCTCGCCGACCGGCCCATACGCGCCGGCGAGCGTGGTGACGGCGATCGTCGCGGCCGCGACGCAGGGCGGGAGCGGCTTCGAAACGGCGGTGACGCGGGCCGTCGCGCTGGGGGGGGACACGGACTCGGTGGGCGCGATCGTGGGGGCGCTCTGCGGCGTCTTCTGGGGCCTGGAAGGGATCCCCGAGCGCTGGCGCGACAAGCTGGCGAACAGCGAGGGGCTCGTGCGGTACGGCGACGGTCTGGTGGACCCGCTGCACCGGGACATTCCGGACCCGCTCGACGCGGAGAGCCGGTTGTGCGCGGAGGAGGAGCGGTTGCGGCAGGCGATCGCGTCGAAGGTGAAGGCGTAGAGGACTGCACCGCCGCCACCGAACGGCGACCTCTGGAGTGAAACCGCCACCGCCTCGCGGCTCACCGCGAAAGCGGGCCGTACATGTCCGTGCGGCGGTGCGCGAGGCGGTCGATCTCGTAGCGGCCGGGGACGAAGACCAGGCGATTCCGGTCCGCGCCCGCGAGGTCGAGGTCGGCGACGAGAAGCGCCGCTTCCTCGCCCGCCTCCGCGAGCACCCGGCCCGTGAAGTCGACGATGCGGCTCCCGCCCGGGAAGCGGAACCCGCCCTCGCTGCCGACGCGGTTCACGGCCACATAGTTAACGTGGTTTTCGAACGCGCGGACGATCGACTGGTGCTGGATCGACAGCCGCGCCTGCTCGGGCCAGTTCGTCGGGAGCACGATGAGCTGCGCGCCCGCGAGCTTGAGGAGGCGCCCCGTCTCCGGGAAGCTCCCGTCGTAGCAGATGTTGAGGCCGACGCGCCCGGCCGGCGTCTCGGTCGCGGCGAGCGCGCGGTCGCCCGGCGCGGCGAACCGGTCCACGCCGAGGAACGGCAGGTGGAGCTTGCGGTAGACGTGCGCGACGCCGCCCGGTCCCGCGAGCACGGCGCTGTTGTAGACGCGCTCGCCCGCGCGTTCGAGCATCCCGACGACCGTCCACGCGCCCGCCGCCGCGATCGCCTCCGTGGCCGGACCCGGCACGGGCTCGGCCACCTCCCGCGCGTGCTCGACCGACTCGAAGGCGTATCCGCTGACCGCGCACTCGGGGAAGCAGACGAGCTTCACGCCGCGCGCCACGGCCTCGTGGATGCGGTCGCGGATGGTCGCGAGGTTCTTCGCCTTGTCGGCGAAGGCGACGTCGATCTGCGCGGCGGCCACGAGCGTCATCGGCGCCATGCTATCATGGAAGCGCGGAAGCGGCCGCGCACGTATAAATAGGGTAGAGCGGGCGCATTCGTCGGGGGAGCATCCTCCTTCGCCGGCACGTCCGGGCGGCGAGGGCTTGCGGGCTCCGGAGGACAAGCCATGAGCGACGGAATCTCTCGGCGCGGTTTTCTCAAGGCGTCGGGCGCCGCGGGCGCGGTCGCGGCGACGGGCGCGGAGGCGGAGGCCCGCGCGGGCGCGCCGGTGCTCGGTCCGGACAGGACGCCGTTCAAGCTTAAAGTGAACGGAAGGGAGCACGACCTCTCGCTGGAGCCGCGCACCACGCTCCTCAACGCGCTGCGCACGCATCTTGACGTCACCGGCCCGAAGGAGGTGTGCGACCGCGGGGCGTGCGGCGCGTGCACCGTGTGGGTGGACGGCAAGCCCGTCAACTCGTGCCTCTATCTCGCGATCGACGCGGCGGGGCGCGACGTGACGACGGTCGAAGGCCTGTCGAAGGACGGCAAGCTCGACCCGCTCCAGCAGAAATTCTGCGAGCACGACGGGATGCAGTGCGGCTTCTGCACGCCCGGGTTCGTGATGTCGATCAAGGCGTGCCTGCGCGACAACCCGAAGGCGTCGCTCGACGAGGTGAAGCGCTCGTGCGCGGGCAACGTCTGCCGGTGCGCGGCGTACCCGGGCATCTTCGCGGCCGCGATGGCCGTCGCGAAGGGGGAGAAGCCGGAGCCGGACGTCCGGAAGCTCGACGGCGCGGAGCTGCGGAAAGTCGTCGAGGAGAGGGGCGTGCCGCGCGTCGACGGCCCGGACAAGGTGTCGGGGCGCGCGAAGTACACGTACGACGTGAACGTGAAGGGGATGCTGACGGCGCGGCTCCTCCAGTCGCCGTTCTCGAGCGCGACGGTCGAGGGGGAGCCGGACGAGGAGGCCGCGAAGAAAGTGCCGGGCGTGAAGCACGTGGCGATCCTGGCGCGCGAGGCGCGGCAGATCGGCCAGGCCGTGGCGGTGGCGATCGCGGAGGACCCGCAGGCGGCGGACGAGGCGCTCGCGGCGCTCAAGATCCGGCTGAAGCCGGGCCGCGCGAACGTCGATCCGGTGAAGGCGTTCGAGGACGGGAACGTGCGCGCGGACAATGCGAGCGACGGCGTGCTGGCGACGATCAAGAAGGCGGCGGTCTCCGTCGAGAACACGTACGTCGGCAACATGGTGATGCACTCGGCGCTGGAGCCGCACGGGTGCGTCGTGCGGTGGGAGCCGGACGGCAACCTCACGGTCTGGGAGTCCGCGCAGCACACGAGCGGCGTGCAGCAGAACATGGCGCGAGCGGCGCGGCTCGACCAGAGCAAGGTGCACGCCATCTGCGAGTTCGTGGGCGGCGGTTTCGGCGCGAAGATCGGTTCGTGGGGCTTCGGCGCGAACGTCCTCAACTGGGCGAAGGACCTGAACGCGCCGGTGAAGTGCATGATGTCGCGCGCGGGCGAGCTGCTGGCGGGCGGAGGACGCTCGCCGAACGTCGTCACCGTGAGGCTCGCGGCGGACCGCGCGGGGTCGATGGTCGCGGCGTGGCTGAAGTCGCTCGGGCGGATGGGCTTCTACTGGTACCGGCCGGCGGCGGTCGCCTCCGACGCGGTGAACGGGAGCGTCTCGGGCATCGGGCCGACTCCGGCGCTGCGCGCGCCGGGCGCGCCTCCCGCGCAGGTGGTCGCGGAGCAGATCGTCGACGATCTCGCGGCGGAGATGGGCGTCGACCCGCTCGATCTGCGCCTCAAGAACCGGCCGGACCTCAAGGCGTGGTTCGACGAGGGCGCGAGGCGCATCGGCTGGGACCGTCGCCAGAAGAAACCGGGTTCGGCGAAAGGCGACGTCGTGCGCGGCATCGGCGTCGGCTGCGGCGAGTTCGCCGGGTCGAGCGGCTGCGACTTCGTCGAGGTGGAGGTCGACCGCAAGACGGGCGTGGTGCGCGTGATCAAGGTGGTCGCGGTCTTCAACTCGGACTGGGTGAACAAGCGCGGCGTCCTCAACCAGATCCACGGCGGCACGATCATGGGGCTGTCGTGGGCGCTCACGGAGGAGCGCGTGCTCGACGGCCCGACCGGCGCGATGCTCAACACGAACTTCGAGACGTACAAGATCCTCGGGCCGCTCGACGTGCCGGAGATCGAGGTGGTGCTCCTCGGGCAGGCGCACCGGCCGCGCGGCGTGGGCGAGGCGCCGGTGGTGCCGGTGGCGGGAGCGCTTTCGAACGCGATCTTCAACGCGATCGGAGCGCGCGTGAAGCGGATGCCGTTCAACCCGCGGAACGTGCTCGCGGCGATGAAAACGTAAGGAGGCGACGTGGCGCAGGCGAAGATCCATCGGGACGGGACCGTCGAGGTGCTGACCGCGTCGCAGGACATCGGCGGCGGCGCGCGGACGGTCGTGGCGCTGACCGCGTCGCGCCTCCTCGGTTGGCTCGCTCTCGACAAGATCAAGGTGAAGATCGGCGACAGCGAGTACGGGACGAGCGGCGCGAGCGCGGGCAGCTCGACGACGGGCGGCGTGTCGCGCGAGGTGCAGAACGCGGTGCAGGCGGTGCTCCTGAAGCTGTTCGAGGTCGTCGCGCCGAAGATCGGCGCGGCCGGCCCGCGCGATTGCCAGGTGATCGAGGGGCCGAAGGTGAGCTCGCGCGGCGGAAAGACGATCGACTGGGACGAGGCGTGCGGGATGCTCAAGGACTCGATCATGAGCTACGCGCCGACGATCGTGGAGCCGGGATCGCAGTGGGCGCTGGTGCGCGACGACGGGCGCATCGAGCAGGCGACCGAAGAGGACTACAAAGCATGAACCGATTCGAATACGTGAGTCCGAAGACGGTCGAGGAGGCCGTGAAGCACCTGGCCCCCGGGTCGGGCGCGCTGGCGAAGGCGGGCGGGACCGACCTCGTCTCGCGCATGAAGGACCGCATCGCGTTCCCGAAGACGGTCGTGAACCTCCTGGGGCTGGCGCTCGACAAGATCGAGCCGGGCGAGAAGTCGATCAAGGTCGGCGCGCTCGTGACGCTCGCGGAGCTCGCGGCGCACGAGAAGACACGCAAAGGCTGGGCGGCGCTCGCGCAGGCGGCCGGCGAGGCGGCCACGCCGCAGATCCGGAACGTCGCCACCGTCGGCGGGAATCTCTGCCAGCGCCCGCGCTGCTGGTACTACCGGAGTCCGGACTTCTCGTGCCTGAAGAAGGGCGGCGAGGGGTGTCCCGCGATCGAGGGCGACAACCGCTACCACGCGGTCTTCGGCGAGGCGAAGTGCCCGATCGTGCACGCGTCGAATCTCGGGCCGGCGCTCGTGGCGATGGACGGCGTGGTGCATGTCGCGGGGTCGGGCGGCGCGCGCGCGATTCCGGCGCCGGACTTCTTCGCCACCGAGGACGTGAAGCGCGAGAATTCGCTCAAGGACGACGAGGTGGTCGTCGCGATCGAGGTGCCCGCGGGGTGGAAGAGCGCGTACCTCGAAGTGCGGGAGCGCCAGAGCTTCGACTGGCCGCTCGCGTCGGTGGTCGTCGCGCAGAAGGGTGATGACGCGCGCGTGGTGCTGGGCGCGGTGTCGCCGGCGCCGTGGCGCTCGACGGTGGCGGAGCGGGCGTGGTCGGGCGGCGGCGCGAAGGTGGCGGAGGCGGCCGTCGCGACGGCGAAGCCGATGTCGGGGAACGCGTACAAAGTGGATCTGGTGAAGGCGCTGATTCCCAGAGCGATGGAGGCGATGAAGTAGGTCAGCGGTGGCGGCCGATGCCTTGCAGCCCGCCGGTCAGCGGTAGGAAGAGCGCCATCACGACGAACGCGAGGAAGGCCGCCGTGATGAGGATGAGGGCGACGTCCGCGCGGCGGAAGCGGTGGAGACGCCGGCTGGCGAACGCGGCCACGACGAGATAGAACGGCGAGACGTAAGGGAAGACCGCCGACACGGCCATGAGAGTCCGCGTCGAAGCGGGTAGTGAAACATCCACGGAGTCGAAGACTTCCGCGAACCGCGGGACGATGAAGACGAGAATGCCGCCAACCACGGCGAATGAGATCCAAGTCAGGATGAAGATCCCGCGCGAGGGTTCACGCTCGGGCGCGAGCGGGTAGTAGGCGGCGCCGGGGCCGTGCATGGAGGTCGGACGTGCGGCGTTGCCCGACGTCACGCCGTCAGCGACCCTGCGCGATCTCCTCTCTTGCACGGGCGACCACCGCGTCAAGGTGCCGCTTCGCTTCATCGGTCTTCAGGCGCGCGCGGGCGCCTTTGAGGAGCGTTGCGATGCGCCTCCGATGAAGCTTGAGCAGTTCGATCACATCCGTGTCGTCCCTGCTTCGTCCCGACATCGCCTTGAGCGCGATGAGATCCGGAAGCGTGGGGACCGGAAGCGGCCGGACGCGCAGCTGGCCAAGCTCGCTCGGTCTCGGGAATCTCTCGCTCCACGCCGGCGAGGTCTTCCCGCCCTCGACGCACAAGTCGACCCCGATATCGAGGACTGTGTTCTTGAACCCCTCGTGGAATCGCTTCCAGCCCAGCTCCGACTTCAGCTTCCGGAGCAGGAGGACCGCGTCGTCCTTCGACAGCAGCAAGTCGACGTCGCCCGTGAATCGCAGGTAGCCGTGGTGGTTCGCGGCCATTCCGCCGATGATCAGCGGCCTGATCCTGAGTTCCCGCGCCAGCCGCGCCAGCTCGTCGGCCAGCCTGCGCTTGGGATCTTCCGGGCGCAGGCCGTACGGCTTCCCTCTCTCCATCGTCTCCAGCGCCTCCAATGCGCGTTCCAGGCTCGACGGCTTCATTGCCGCCATCGTATCCGATCGGCCGCGGTGGCGGTAAACTGGGACTCGTGACCGACCCGGACACCGGGCTGCACGCCGGCTCGCCGGCCTTTCCGACCACGCACGGGTCGATCGTCTGCGCGGCGCGCGAGCCGCAGTCCGACGCCGGCCGCACGAGCCTGCAGAAACTCATGGAGGCGTACTGGCGGCCCGTCTACGTCTACATCCGCACCGCGTGGTCGCGCCCGAACGAGGACGCGAAGGACCTCACGCAGGAGTTCCTCGCGCGGATGATCGACGGGAGCGTGCTCCACCGCGCCGATCCGTCGAAGGGCCGCTTCCGCGGATACCTCAAGGGGGCGCTCCGCAACTTCCTCATGGACGTGGAGAAGACCGCCTCGCGACAGAAACGCGGCGGCGGCGCGTCGGTGCTCTCGTTCGACGCGGGCCCCCTCCCCGAGCCCGAGGCCGGCGCCTCGCCCGACGAGGTGTTCGACCGCGAGTGGGCCGCCACGCTCGTGCGCGACGCGACCGCCGAGCTCGCGCGACGCCTCAAGGCCGACGGGCGCGCCGTCTGCTGGCGCGTCTTCGAGCGCTACGAATCGCCTCCCGCCGGATCGCCCGAGCTGTCGTATGGGGAGGTGGGCGCGCTCCTCGGCCTCCCGGCGGGCGAGGTGAAGGCGCACCTGACGTACGCCCGGCTCGTGCTGCGGAAGATCCTCCGCGAGCGCGTCGCGGACACCGTCAGATCGGCCGCCATGTCCGCGAGCGTCGCGTAGCGCCGCTGCGGATCGCGGTCCATCGCCTTGCCGACGATGAGGCCGAGTTCGCCCGCCAGCCTCGCCGGCTCGCCGTCGAGCGCCTGGCGCAGGACGGCGACGGCGTTGGCGCCCGCGAACGGGGGCCGGCCCTCGACGGAGGCGAAGAGCGTCGCGCCCAGCGAGTAGACGTCCGCGCGGCGGCCGAGGCGCCGGCCCTGCGCCTGCTCGGGCGACACGTACGGCGGCTGGTCCTCGACCATGATGTTGTCGGGCTTGAGGTCGCGGTGCACGATGCCGTGCTCGTGCGCGTGGTGGACGGCGAGCGCGGCGTCGCGGACCGCCTCGGCGGCGCGGCGCGCGGGCCGGCGGCCGAGCTGGCCGAGACTGCGCCCGGCGACGAGCTGCATGGCGATGAAGTACCGGCCGCGGTCCTCGCCGACTTCGTAGATGGCGGCGATGTTCGGGTGCGACAGGCTGGCCGCCGTCTGGGCCTCCCGCATGAACCGCGCGAGATGCTCGGAGTCGACGTGCTTGAGGAGCTTGAGGGCGACCCAGCGGTTGAGGTCGGTGTCCCACGCGCGCCACACCTCGCCCATGGCGCCGGCGCCCAGGCGGTCGACCGCGACGTAGCGGCCGACGCGCTGGCTGTCGGGCGCGTCCTGGACTTCCGGAGGCAGGCCCATCGTCTGAGTATATGACTCGTCCGTCAGCCCGCGGGCGCTCGATCCCGTCTCGATCCGCGGGACGACGGCCTGCCGCGCTGGCCCGCCTACTCGTCCAGCAACCCCTTGAACTCGAACGCGACATCGGACGCGGAAGTCTCGACCGGGACGGCCACACGCAGCCTCAGCTTCGAGAGGCCGCCCGCTTTCTCGAGCTTGTGCGGCGGGAACTTCATCGTCGCGGTCATGCGTTTGCCGTCGCCCTTGAGCGAGAGCACGGTCGGCGAGACGCGCGCGCCGTGCTCGTCGACGAGTTCGCCCTGGATCTGAGCGACCGAGTAGAAGTTGTCCTCGACGGGGCTGCCCCAGCCGCCCTGGGCGACGGACTCGGCCTGCGCCGCCGACGGCACGGAGAAGGTGACGATGGTGAAGCGCGCGTCGCTCGTCACGCTCTCGACGGTGAGCGCCTCCTTACCGTCGTGCTTCGCCTCGTGACGCGCGCATCCGACGGCGAGCCTCGTCACCTCGATCGCGAGCGCCTTCGTCGGGGTCTCGAGCCTCGCCTTGACGGTGAAGGCGGAGAGGCCGGGCCACGGGCTCGCGCCGTCCTTCCCCGCGCGCAGCTGCGGACGCCCGGAAAAGAGGTCGAGGCCGATCGCGTCGCACGCCTTGCCGTCCGGGTTGCGCTGATCCACGATCGCAGCCTCCGAGAACCTCCACGCGAGCCGCGGCTCGGGACGGATCCAGAGCGACGCCGGGAGGCGCATGGGATTCGGCGACTCCGAGCCGATGGCCGACTGCGAGAAGTGGGCGGCGAGCCCGCCGCGGACGACGTACGCGTAGCGGCGCCCTTTCGTCGCGACGATCTTGAGCGCGTGGTCTTCGCCGACGTCGCCCGGCCCCCAGGTCGTCTCCGTCTCCTTCAGGATCTCGACAAGCGCCTCCCACGCGGGCTTCTTCGCGAGCTTCTTCGTGACGGTCTTGTCGGCGAGCGCGCCGTCGGGGTCGACAATGCCTGAGAATCCCATCGCCGCCGCGATCGTCTCGACGGCCTTGAGCGCGGGCATGTCCTCCGCGTCGAGGTCGACGAGCGTGGCCGCGGCGCGGTCTTCGAGACGAACGGCGGACGCGGGTTCGGCCTGCGCGAGCACGAGGGCGATGAGGATGTTCATGGCGCCCATGCTACCCCGTCTCTCGTCTCTCGTCCCTTGTCTCTCGTCGCGGTCGCGACAATGAAAAAACCCCCGGGAGCGGTTGGGCCCCCGGGGGCATCCGGATTGCTGTCGGGTTATGAGCACCCCATGCTGTTGCCGCAGTTGAGGCACTTGTAGCAGACGCCGTTGCGCACGGTGACGTGGCCGCAGATGTTGCAGAAGGGCGCGTCGCCCATCATCGTCGAGAGATGGCGCGAGAGCGTCTGCTCCCCGTGGCCGAAGAGGTCCTCCGACGCGTCGTCGGCCTCGGGCTTAGGGTCCGCGTGCGGCGCCTCCGCGGCCGCGTGGAGCTTGTCGACCTTGATGGACGTGGTCTCGCGGCCCGCCACCCGGGGCGAGGCCTGGTAACCGTCGGCCGGCTTCACCTGCGCGAACTCCGTCATGCCGAGGTACTCGAGCGCGAGCACGCGGAAGACGTAGTCGACCATGCTGGTGGCGAACTTGACGTTCGGGTGGTCGACCGGCCCCTGCGGTTCGAAGCGCGTGAACGTGAAGCAGTCGACGTACTCCTTGAGCGGCACGCCGTACTGGAGCCCGAGCGACACCGAGATCGCGAAGCAGTTCATCATCGACCGGAAGGCGGCGCCCTCCTTGTGCATGTCGATGAAGATCTCGCCGAGCGTGCCGTCCTCGTACTCGCCGGTCCTGAGGTACACCTTCTGGCCGCCGACGCGCGCCTCCTGGGTGAAGCCGCGGCGCTTCTTCGGGAGACGCACGCGGTCGATGCCCTGGTAGGCGGCGGTCGGGCTGACCGGATCCGCGACGGTCGTCGGGAGCGCGGTCGCGGCGACGTTGACCTTCGCCTCCTCCGTCTTCTTCTTCGACTTGGTGGAGAGCGGCTGCGACGCCTTGCAGTTGTCGCGGTAGAGCGCGACGGCCTTCACGCCGAGCTTCCAGCTCTCGTGGTACGCCTCCTTGATGTCGTCGACGGTGACCTGCTCGGGCATGTTGATCGTCTTCGAGATCGCGCCCGAGATGAACGGCTGCACGGCGCCCATCATCTTGATGTGGCCCATGTGGTGGATGAAGCGCTGGCCGTGCGGGCCGCACTTGTTGGCGCAGTCGAAGACGGGGAGGTGCTCGTCCTTGAGGTGCGGCGCGCCCTCGACGGTCATCATGCCGCAGATCTTCCGCTCGGAGGTCTCGATGTCCTCGTCGGTGAACCCGAGCGCCTTGAGGATGTCGCTCTCGTCCTCCTTGAGGCCGAGGCGCTTGAGCGTCTCCTTGCCGAGCCCGAACGTGGTGAACGCGTGGCCGAGTTCGAACATCTTGTGGAGCGTCTTCTGGATCTTCTCGACCTCGTCGATGGTCAGGCCCTTCTCGAGGAGCGACTCGCGGTTGATCGGCGCGTCGACGTCGAACGTGTTCGCGCCCATCACGTACGTGATGATGTCCTTCACCTGGTCGGGCGCGTACGCGAGACGCTTGAGCGCCTCCTTGACGGACTCGTTGACGATCTTGAAGTAGCCGCCGCCGGCGAGCTTCTTGAACTTCACGAGCGCGAAGTCGGGTTCGACGCCCGTCGTGTCGCAGTCCATGAGGAGGCCGATGGTGCCGGTCGGGGCGAGCACGGTCGCCTGGGCGTTGCGGTAGCCGTGGACTTCGCCGATCGCGACGGCGTCGTCCCAGTCCTCGCGCGCGGCCTTGAGGAGGTCGGCGGGGCACTCCTTCTCCGGGATGCGGTAGCTCGCGTCGCGGTGCATGCGCATGACCTTGAGGAAGGGCTCGCGGTTCTTCGAGAAGCCGTTGAACGCGCCCTTCGTGCGGGCCATCTCCGCGCTCTGGTGGTAGGCGCGTCCGCACATGATCGCGGTGAGCGCGCCCGAGATGGCGCGGCCGCGGTCGCTGTCGTACGGGATGCCGAGCAGCATGAGGAGCGTGCCGAGGTTCGCGTAGCCGAGGCCGAGCGGCCGGTAGTCGTGCGAGTTCTGCGCGATCTGCCGCGTCGGGTAGCTCGCGAAGTCGACGGCGATCTCCTGCGCGGTGAAGAAGACGTCGACGGCGTGGCGGTAGCGCGGGACGTCGAACGCGCCCTTCTCGTCGAGGAACTTCGTGAGGTTGAGGCTGGCGAGGTTGCACGCCGTGTCGTCGAGGAACATGTACTCGCTGCACGGGTTCGACGCGAAGATCCTGTCCGTGTTCGGGCACGTGTGCCACGTGTTGATCGTCGTGTCGAACTGGACGCCGGGGTCGGCGCACTTCCACGCGGCGTAGGCGACCTTCTGCCAGAGGTCGCGCGCCTTGAACGTGCGCGCGGGCTTGCGGTCGGTGCGCCACGTGGTGGTCCAGTCGCCGTCCTTCTCGACGGCGGCCATGAACTCGTCCGGCACGCGCACGGAATTGTTGGAGTTCTGGCCGGAGACGGTGTGGTAGGCCTCGCCGTTGAAGTCGCTGTCGAGGCCGCCGAGCTGGATGAGGATCTGGGCCTTCTCCTCCTCGTGCATCTTCCAGTTGATGAAGCGCTCGACGTCCGGGTGGTCCATGTCGAGGCAGACCATCTTGGCGGCGCGGCGCGTGGTGCCGCCCGACTTGATGGCGCCGGCGGCCTTGTCGTAGATCTCGAGGAAGCTCATGAGGCCGCTCGAGGTGCCGCCGGAGGACAGGCGTTCGCCCTCGCCGCGGATCGACGAGAAGTTCGTGCCGGTGCCGGAGCCGAACTTGAAGATGCGCATCTCGCGCTTGACCTGGTCGGCCATGTCCATCAGGTCGTCCTGGATCTTCTGGATGAAGCAGGCCGAGAGCTGCGGCCGCGTGTAGCTGTCGGCGGCCTCCTCGATCTTGTCGGTCTTGTCGTTCCAGAGCCAGTTGCCGACGGCGTGCCCGGTGATGTTGTATTCCTGCGCGAGGCCGCAGTTGAACCAGACGGGCGAGTTGAAGGCGCCGATCTGCGCGCAGAGCATGTGGGTGAGCTCGGCCTCGAACGTGTCGGCGTCCTCGGGGGTGGCGAAGTAGCCGCCGAAGGCCTCGCCGGCGCGGCGCATGCTGCGCGCGATGCGGGTGACGACCTGCTTGACGGACGTCTCGTGGCTCGTGCCCGGGACGCCCGCCTTGCGGAAGTACTTCGAGACGACGATGTCGGTGGCGAGCTGGCTCCAGCCCTTCGGCACCTCGACGTTCTTCATCTCGAAGACGGTCGAGCCGTCCGGGTTCGAGATCTTCGAGCTGCGGAAGTCCCACTCGAACGCGGCGAACGGATCGGCGCCCGCGCGGGTATAAACGCGCTGGAACCTCAGCCCGCGGGCCGGGGGGTCCTTCTTTTTCGCGGCCTTCTTGGCCTCGACGGCGGCAGCGCGACCCCCGGCAAACAGATTGTCCATCTGTATCCCCTCTTAACTCAGCGATGCAAAAACGATGACCGTACGGAACCGCGTGTCGGCATGGACCCCTCTCTACGACGCTCTGTGCCCCCTCGGACGACTGCTTTCTCTCTCCCTACCCCAATACAAGGGCCACAACCGACACAACCTGTACTACCTGACGGGAGATATACCACCACCGGTAGTAGCGGTCAAGCCGGCCCCGTGCGAATTCGAAAAAATCGCGGCCCGCGACGGAGCGGACGCGGCGGCGTGCCGGGCGCACGAATTCAAGTCGCGTGTTTCCGTAACGCGTCGGATTTCCGCGGAGAGGACGCCGAGCTCCGGAGCGAGAACCGCCAAGAACCGCCAAGCGCCAGGACGGTGCTTCGCCCTGGCCGTTGGTTTTCCTGGCGCTCTCTCAGTCCACGAACTCGGGCTCGACGAGCTCGGGGATGAGGCCCGCCTCGTGGCCGAGCCGGAAGAGGAGCGCGACGGCGTCCTCGCCGCGCTTGCCGAGCTCGACGGTGAACTGGTTCACGTACATGCCGACGAACTTGTCCGCCAGCTTCCGGTCGAGGCCCCGCGCGTACTGGAGCGCGTGGTCGAGCGCCTCGGCGCGATGCTCGAGCGCGTACACGATCGAGTCGCGCAGCGCGTCGCAGCACTTGAGCGCGGTTTTCTTGTCGATGTCGCGGCGGATCGCGTTGCCGCCGAGCGGCAGCGGGAGGCCCGTCTCGCGCGTCCACCACTCGCCGACGTCGATGATGCGGTTCAGCTTCTCCTTCGCGAACGTGAGCTGGCCCTCGTGGATGACGAGGCCCGCGTCGACGTTCCCTTTCTTCACCTCGTCCATGATGCGGTCGAACGGCACGACCTTCGTGCGGACGCCCGGGGCCATGAGCTTGAGCGCCAGGAACGAGGTCGTCAGCTGGCCCGCGACGGCGACCGTGGCTTCCTCGAGGTCGTTGATCGTCATCGGCCGCCTCGAGACGATGATCGGCCCGTAGGACTCGCCGACGCTCGCGCCGCACTGCATGAGGCGGTAGTGGTGGCGGACGAACGGGTAGGCGTGGAAGCTGATCGCGGTGATGTCGTAGAAACCCTCCTGGGCGCGGAGGTTGAGCGTCTCGATGTCGTGCAGCTCGTGCATGAAGGCGAACCCGCGGTCGTCCACCTTGCCCTTGGCGAGGGCGTAGAACATGAACGCGTCGTCGCTGTCGGGGCTGTGGGCCAGGGTGATGCGGCGGCGGCGGCCGGACTCGCTCATGGGGATCACGGCTGCACTATAGCGGAACGCGAATCCCGAATCACGATTCGCCGCCGGAAGTGGTAGACTTCTCACGGATGACGACCGAGAGGAACCAGAAGCTCAAGATGAGCGAGACGGAGATCAAGAAGCTCTCCGCGAAGTCGACGAACGTCTACTTCAAGTCGGTGATGCAGAAGGTGTTCCGCGACAAGTGGTCGCAGCACCTCGACAAGCTGCTCTCGGGCGACCGGGCGACGCTCGACCTCTGCGCGGAGAGCCTGTCGCACAACCTGGATTTCTTCCCGCTGCTCCACACGCTGTGCCTGGTGACGGGCCAGAAGTTCGACCTGAACGAGCGCGATCACGCGAAGGCGGCGGACGCGTGGCTGTGCTGGTACGACGAGAACCGGCAGCGGCTGTCGTGGAGCGCGGGCGACGGCGTGTGGCAGGCGGCGCAGGCCCGCTGACCGTCATTATCGATCATCGATTCGTTCGTCGATTGCCGATCATCCATTATCATCACGTCGCGCATGGCTTCGCGGAGCAAGTGCCGGCGGTGCGGGACGAAGTTCGAGGGGCGGGGCGAGCTCTGCCTCTCGTGCCTGGCGAACGCGCCCACGCTGCTGGACACGGACAGGCGGAAAGCGGCGGCGGCGACGAGGGTGCCGCCGCGCGCGGGCCGTGCGGAGGGCGGGCCGGTGTGTCCGTACTGCCGGGCGGAGCTTTCATGGGATAACATGGAGTCGAGCGAAACGGAAGTCACCATCTACGTCCGGGAGAAGATGTACTATTGTCCGAGTTGCCGCGCGTTGCTCGGTTTCTCGAGCTGGCACACGGAGGGGTAGTCGGCCGCCGACACGTACGAGGGCGCAAACCGGCATGTGGCATTGCGGGAAGTGCGGCGAGCAGAACGAGGACCAGTTCGAGGCCTGCTGGAAGTGCCAGGCCGCGGCGGAAAGCGTCGAGGACACGGCGCTCGACATCCTCTTCGATCCGGACAAGCCGCAGCCGGTCTCGGACGGCGGGGTCGTGGCGTGTCCGACGTGCGGCCAGCAGTTCAGGGTGCAGGGCGCGACGGCGCCGCAGGAGGCCAGCGGGGTCCGGCGCCGCAGCGACTCGGCGCTGTGTCCGCACTGCGGCCACACGGTGACGCCGGAGCTGCTCGTGAAGGTGGCGGCGGCGAAGCGCGACGCGAGCGCGTCGCCGGTGCGCGAGGTGATCTACGCGTGCCCGTACTGCGGGAAGGTGCTGACGATCGGGACGCAGTAGCGGGTTTTTCGATCCGCGGCCGCGAACTTGACCCCCGTGCCGTCGGTTGGTATGACATGAGGCCCCGCGGGGGTGTAGCTCAATTGGTTAGAGCAGTAGATTGTCGATCTACAGGCTGCGGGTTCGAGCCCCGTCACCCTCGCCACTCGTTGCAGTGCGTCAAACCAGCCCCAAGCCACGTCAGGCCGCGACACCATTGACCGCAACGACTTGCGCGAGCGCGTTGATCCGCCGACCGCGGGCGCGTCAGGCCGCGACACGTCACAAGGACGCTCCGCGTCTGCGAAACAGTCGAAAGGTAGTCCAACGGAACCGGGCATCGACTTCGAGCGGCTGGCGGCGATCTGGCCGACGCTCTCGGCAGCGGATCGTGCGGCGATCCTGACGCTGGCAAGGTCCGAACCATTCCACCCGACAGCGGTTCGCATTCGCAGATGCTCCAAGAGGCGGCGCTCGATCGGATTCTCGACGCCCAACGGCGTTCGTACCGATTGCTGCTCTGGATGAAGGACGCCGTGGATAAGGGTCGCGTCACGCTCGACGCCGCAGAACACGCGGGAGCCTAGCCGCCCGAACGCGTGATCAAGTGGATTGAGCGCCACTACGCTAATCTGCCGACGGAAGCGCGGCCCTCCGCCCGTACGCCAGAAGATCTCCGGCTCTTCGGGAACATGCTGGCGTCATACGTCGCGACATCGTTCGACTGGTCAGCACACCCGGCGCCGCGTCTTGCCAGCAGCTGCGGTTGTAGATGCGAGCTCTGCGCGGTCCTCGTCGCTGGCCCGCACCTGCAGACGAAGAAAGTAACAACCGCGCACAAACGGCGCGCGCGGCGCTTGATGGAGGACAGCGTGCGCCAACTCGCGCTCGACTTGGGCCGCGCGCTCAGCGAGGAGCAGGCGTCTGCGTTCTGCGACGTTGCGACGAGCCGCGAAGACTTGGCGATGGTTGCATACGCCCATGAGCTCTCGCGTCGCGCTCAAGGCGTCAACGAAGGTCCCGCTGCTCTCGCCTTGTGGCGGGCTTTCGCCTGGACGCGGGAGGGTTCGCCGAAGAAGAACTTCGAGATGCGCACGGCAGACGTGCTGGCTGCCGAACAGAGGCTGCGCGGGCGCATTTCGGCGGGCCGTCGCTGAGCGACGTTCACGATCAGGAAACCCGTCGAGCCCGTTCCGCGTCCGCAGCCGCGCGAACGCGTTCTTGCTTCCTGGTCCGCCGCCGCGCGCTATTGTCTCTCCTGCTTCCGGACGCCCCGCCCCAGCCGCTCCTCCAGCGCCGTCACCACCTCAACGAGCGACTCCAGCAGCCCGTCCTCCTGCGAACCGCCCGCCACCTGCCTCAGCACCAACTCCTTCGCGAGCAGCGTCGCCAGATAGCGGAACCGCCGCGCCGCGTCGCCGGCCGCGAGCAGGTAGTCGGGATGAGAACCGTTGAACTCCCAGCGCCCCTCGCGGATGCGCGAGCGCCAGCGGCCCGCCGCATCCTTCACCTCCACCGGCTCCGGAATGCCTATGTCCTCGCGCTCCGGCGCCTCGATCGTCTCGGCGACCTCGATCGAAGCCTCGGCGGCCGCGCGACGGTCGGGCTGCGACGCCTCTACGCCAACGGTCGCGGCGCCGACCGTGTCGGCATGGTAGACGGCGCGATTGACGTCTCCGACGATGCGACCGACGCCGTCGAGGCGCCATGCGAACTCCACGCCTGAACGGATCGTGCGTCCCGTTTCGTCGAGGGCGCGCGCCACGAGCGACTTCTCCGCACCCACCGCCAGCCTGCATCGGCCGGGCACGATGCGCACGCTCGCCAGCGGTCCGGCTTCGTACAGCTGCGGCTGCGAGTCCTCGTCGTCGCGCATCGTCTCCTCGCGCGGCACGGCCGCATCGCCGTCGCGCAAGGCGTCGCCGGGTCCGGCCGCCCCCGCCACGTTCTCGACCGGGAAGAGCTCGTAATGCGGCAACCGGCGTTGCAGCTCGCGGAACACGTCCTTCAGGCGCCTGTGAAGCGCCCGGTCCGCTTCATGCGCCCGCGATTTCTCGAATCGCGCGAGCCATTCGGACACTCGCTCCGCGAGCGCGGCCATCGCCTTCGCGAACGCCTCCGCCTTCTCGTTCGGCACCACCCCGCGACGCGTCCCTGGCGCGACGTCGAGAAACGGCGCGTCGACGATGCCGGTCAGTCGGCCGCTCTGCCATGGCGCGTACCGCAAATCCACCGCCTCGAGCTGCGCGAGGTCCTCAGCGACGACGGTGCCGGCGCACGCGAGCGTCACGTGGCCGGGGCCGTGCTCCTCGGGGAGATAGTGAAGCTCGAGACTCAGAGGCGGATGACCCTCGACCGGCCAGTCGCGAACCTCCGGGAGCGGAACGCCCTGGAATCTCGGCGGGCGCACCGGGAAGTCCTGCTGCGCGCGGCCGCGCGCGAGCTTGTCGACCACGCGCAACCGTACCTCGCGCTGGAGGAGCTGCCCGCGCAGCTCGAAGGCAAGGTAATCGCAGAGTCGGCGGCCCGAGAGAAGGCGCTGCGACGGCGGATGCAGGTCACGAATCACGACTTCGGTCCACGTCGGCTCCATCCTCTTCTGTCCGCGCTCCGGCCCGACCGAGCCGTCCGCCTTCTCCTCCTCGAGCTGAAGCACCCAGACGTCCGAGCCCTTCACGCGCGAGCGGATCGCGAGGTGCCGGCCCACGGACCAGAAGCCAAGGAGCCCGATGCCGTACTTGCCTTGCTGCAGCAGCGCGTACCGCTCCTTCGGCGTCAGGCGCTGCTTGTACGAGTGGCCGATGTGCGTGGCGATGTGGTGCAGCGCGTCGCCGCGCGCCAGCTCGGGCAGGACGCCCGCGCCATTGTCGACGATCGAGAGCCCGATCGCGCCGTGATGGCGAAAGCGAGTGACGGTGACCTCGCTCGCTCCGGCGTCGAGCGAGTTCTGGATGAGTTCGGCGACCGCCTTCCTCGGGTCGTTCTGCGAGCGCGCGAGCAGACGGATGAGATCGAACGGATCGGCCGGCTTGAGCCGGATGCTGCGGGTCTCGCGCGGCAACGTGGGCACGCGCGCATGATAGCCCACGCCGACCCTGGCGCCAGCGTCTGAGAGTGGCCGCGGCGCCGCGCATGTTCTATACTCGCTCGCGGAGGGGGATCATGAACCGCCGCCACCGCCGGCGACGCAGCGAGCGGGCCTTCATCTTCGATGCGGGCCTCTCCCATTGCCTTGCGACCGTCGAACGCGGCCGGTGGGCGTTCGCGATTTCCGCCTGCGGGGGTGACGTTCGTCAGGCGGCACTCCTGTGCGGGATCGAATGCACGGGCGGCGGCGCCCGGGCGTTCTGGGGCGTCAGCGCCGAGGCGGCGCTTCAGTCGTACCGCGGCTGGCAACGGCGTCGATCGAGAGAGCGACGAGAGGGGAGACCGTGACGCACGAGGACCTGGTCGAGGAGCGCCGCGAACGGGCGCGGGTCGAGAGGTTCGCCATACGCAGCGAGCGCGCCGGGGAGTTCCGCGTCGCCTCGCCCAGCGGCTACTTCTACAACGTCATCCTGCGAAGCCTGAAGGACCGCGCCAACTCCTGCGACTGCCCGGACTTCATCGCCAACCACCTCGGCACGTGCAAGCACATCGAGGCGATCCTGCTCAAGGTGCGTCGGGCACGGTGGCGACCTTCGCGCGGGCACGCGGAGATCTATCTCGAGTACGGGCCGGAGGTGCGCATCCGGGCGACCGGCCGCGCGGCGAAGCTGCTCGGTCCGGAGTTCCACAACGGCGCGTCCTCGGCGACGGACGTGGACCGCTTCCCGCAGCTCCTGGCGAAGCTGCGCGCGCTCGACGGCCAGGTCACGGTCCGCCCGGACGTACTCGAGCACGTGACCCGGGAACTGGAGCTGCGCGAGGGCCTGCGGGAAGAGCAGCGGCTGCTCGCGCGGCTCGACCGGTGGCGCGCACCGCTCAAGATCGACGCCTATCCCTTCCAGAAGCGCGGCATCCTGTTCGCGGCCTGCCGCGAGCGCACCATGATCGCCGACGACATGGGCCTGGGCAAGACGGCGCAGGCCATCGGAGCCGCCGGCCTCCTGGCGCAGCGACGGGGAATCCGCGAAGCGCTCGTCGTCTGTCCGGCGTCGGTCAAGTACCAGTGGGAGCGCGAGATCCGACGGTTCTGCGATCTTCCGGCGGTCGTGATCGACGGAGGTCGAATCGAACGCGAGAGCCTGTATGCCTCGGACGCGTTCTTCAAGATCGTCAACTACGAGGCGCTCGTACGGGACCGGCAGGCGCTCTCGACGCGCGAGATCGACCTCGTCATCCTCGACGAGGCGCAACGGATCAAGAACTGGCGCACGAAAACAGCGCGCGTCGTGAAAGGCCTGCGGAAGAGATACGCGCTGGTCCTCACCGGCACGCCGCTCGAAAACCGCCTGGAAGAACTCTTCTCGATCGTCCAGTTCCTCGACAACCGGCTCCTGGGTCCGATGTGGAAGTTCGAGGAGCGCCATCTGGCGCGCGATGAGAGGGGCCACGTGACGGGCTACCGGAACCTCGACGAGATCCGGCGGAAGCTCGCACCGATCGTCCTGCGCAGGCGCAAGGAGGAGGTCCTCACGGAGCTCCCGCCGCGGGTCGTCAACAACGTCTTCGTCGGCATGACGCCCCAGCAGCTGGATCCCTACGGCGGGTACGCCAGGACGGTCGCGATGATCCTCCAGAAGCCGGTCATCACCGACGTCGACTCCGAGCGCCTCATGATCGCGCTCAACTGCATGCGGATGCTCTGCGACTCTACGTACCTGCTCGACCCGCGGACGAGCTTCGGATGCAAGATCGAGGAATTCCGCGAGGTCGTCTCCGAGATCGCGCAGTCGGGCCACAAGGTGCTCGTCTTCTCGTGCTGGGAGCGCATGACGCGGCTCGCCGCGCAGGAGCTGGAGAAGCTCGGCATCGCATTCGTGCGCTATCACGGTCGCATCCCGCCGCGCGACCGGCGGCACCTCGTCGACCGTTTCATGGGCGATGACGCGTGCCGCGTATTCCTGTCGACGGATGCCGGCGGCGTGGGGCTCAACCTGCAGGCCGCGAGCTACGTCGTGAACCTCGACCTTCCGTGGAACCCGGCGGTGCTGGAACAGCGGATCGGCCGCGCGCACCGGATGGGGCAGAGGCGTACGGTGAACGTCGTCAACATCGTGGCACGCGACACGATCGAGCACGGCATCCTGGAGGTGATGAAGCTGAAGCGGGAGCTCTTCCGCGCGGCGCTGGAAGACGGACCGGACGCCGTGACGATGAGCGCAGGCGGGCGGCGGCAGTTCCTGCAGACGGTGCGGCGGCTCGCGACGAAGGGGGCGTTTGCGGCCCCGGCGCCGGAGCCGAAGCCCGCGGTCCCGGGCGCCGAGCTGGCGACGGCGCTTTCCGCGCTCGCGAAGGGCCTGCGCGTGGAGGCGGCGGGCGACAACGTGCGCGTGCAGCTGGAGCTGCCGAAGACGCAGGCGGCCGCCGTGCGCACGACGCTGGTCCCTCTCATCCGCAGCGTCGCCGACGCGCTCATCGGCGCCCTGGGCGGTTGAGCCGCCAGCGCTCAAGCTCCGCGCGGAGCGGAGCCCAGTAACGCCGGTCCAGCGCACGCTCGCGCGCCTCTTCGCGCTTCAACGCGCGCTCGACGCCGCGCAGATCGCCCCGCCGCGCCGAGGCGACGGCCGCCCGCCGCGGCGCGACGCGAGCCGCCTGACGCGGAAAGCGACGGACGAGATCCTGAAGCAGGAGCGCCGTGCGGCACTCCCGAAGCCAGAAGTCGATGCGCCCGGCGTTGAGGCGATGAGCCCGGCTTGCCACATCCGCTTCGACGAGGCGGCGCAGCATGAGCCAGTCCTTGTCGCGCTGCGTCTTCTTGATCTGCACGAGGTCGGGCCGCGACACGACGGCCGCGACGCCGACGCCGGGCAGTCGGAGCTTCGTGCGGCGCGACCAGAGTCGCTCGAATGGCTCCGCGTTGCGCATCACGCCCATGACGTCGACGCGCAAGTCGTGCATGCCCGGCGCGCGGCAGCGGAAGTGGCACGCGTGACCGCGGCGAAGCGCCTCCTCGGCCAGCGGCGGATGATAGATCGGCTCCGCCTCAAGCTCCGCGAGCGCGTCGCGCAGCCGCCCGAGATTGCCGGGCGAGACCGCGACGGCGAAGTCGATGTCGCGGCTGAATTCGGCGGCGCCGTACAGGATGCACGCCTGGCCGCCCATCAGAAGCGCTCGAACGCGGTGGCGACGGAAAGTAGAAAGGACCCTGGGAATCAAACTCGGCGTCACAGCGGCCTCCAAGGAGCAGGAAGGTGGCCCACAGGCGTTGCGACTCGAGGAAGCGTCGCGCAGGCGACAACTTGCACCACTCCCGGAATTCTTCGTCGTCCACGACGCCACGATATCAGCAGCGGTCAGCGCTTCACAAGCCCTGGATAGCGGAAGTAGCGGAAGGTTCCGGGGCGAGCCGTCACCCTCGCCACGGCCTCCTAACCACAAAGCACCTTGACACGAAGACGGTAGTTTCGAAGTTGCGGAAACCGAAGGCGCGGCGGGAGATCATCCGTTCACCCGAGCGTCTCCCTCCATGTGGCGATCATCGTGCCAACTTCGGGATTGGCGAAGTCGAAGTCGTCTTTGATGCGCAGGCGCACCCGGTAGTAGCCGCCACGGGGACCGACGACTTCGATCGAGCTCGGCAACCCCATCTTCTCCGAACCGCCCATCTTCGTGTCGAAGCGCCGCACCCTTAGCAGCTTCTCGAGTACCGCTTGCTCGAAGCAGGAGGTTTCCGTCCACAGCGTCAGCATCAGCTGGTTGGGGTACGTGTTCACCTGCGCCCACCGGTAGCCAAGTACGGAGACTCTCACGTAGCCCTTGATGTTCCAGTCAAAGGCGGGCTTGCCGCCATGCTCCGTGATAGTCGCGAGAAGCTTCTCCAGGGCCTGCCACGTCCGCGCCGAGCATTTCTTCTGGTGCCAAGCCTTGCCGTCCGCGAGCCAAGGCTGGCCTTCCTCGTCGTCGCCCTCCGCATCGTCATCGTCGTCCTCCGGCGGCGCGACGGGTGTGGGGGCTCCCGTCCACTCGGTTGAGGTTAGCAGACCATCGCGCACGACCGCTCCCGTTGCCGAGCGGATCTCTCGGGTAAACAACTCAAGACGGGCCGACAAGAACGGCTCCAGCTCATCGCGAATCAGTGGGTTAGTGCCATCCAGGGCATGCGGAAGCAGGTGGCTCTGGAGGACATCGGACAGCGCGTTCGACAGCTGATCCCGGATGTCCTTCAGGTAGTGCGAAGGTGGACGCGCGCTGATTCGGATGTTCGTTTCACGATCTATCAACGTGCGGTTCAAGATGCTGTCGCGAACACGCTCTTCAACCTTGTGACGGTTCAGATAAGCCGCTGGGAAGAGGTGGTGGTCATCCGCCTCGCCCTTCAGGATGATTCCTCCGTCGAGCTTCTTGCCTTTGTGAAAGTCCCGAGGACTCTGTTTCATCACCAGCGCCATCGCGCCGCGATAGAGTGCGCGCTGCCGCGGAGTCGTGCGCCGAAGTACCTGCGGATCGAACCGGAATTCGCGGACGGTTTTTGGAACCGCGCCTCCGCGCACCCACTGGTCGACCTCGCGTACGTCCAAGGCGGATTGGCTGTTTGGAGCGTTCTCATACGCTTGCCCGAACACGGAGCACCAGTACCAGCGGACGACTTTCTGGCGTGCCGCTGCGACCTCCGGTCCCTTCATCGAGCGCGTGCGTGCCATCAATGCCGCGATGGGGATGAGCATCGCGGTGTACGGAAGCCAGTGCGGCAACCACACTCCGCAATCCTCCTTGAGTATGGTCAGGGCCTCATTCAGACCCCACACCACGTCGGGCCACGATTTCGACACGTGCGTGACGGGCAGCTTGAGCACGTCGCTCCGCTTGCAGCTCGCGGCGACGTCAGTTCTAAGGAGCGCGGCGATTTGCAGCAGGTAGTAGGGGTCAGGATCGAACTGCTCGATGAGTGGGTTCTCCTCCAACGCTCTGTCCCACAACTCGCGCAGGTTCAGTTCCTGCGCCCAGAAGCGCGCTGTGAGCAACTCGAAGACGCTGAGCTTCACGCCCGTCCTGTTCAATGTCTCGAAGATCGTGCAGACCGCTTCCGCCTTGGTCTGCTCCGAGAGCGTGACGACCGGGAACTTGTAGTCGTCAATGGCAGACTCCCACACGCCGGCACGTCGAAGGTTATCGCGGAGCTCCTTCGACTTGGTGTGGTCAGCAACAGCATCGGCCATCCGCATGACCCAGCCTAGAAACCCATCCTTCTCACCGAAGATTACGCGCAGCGGAAGAAGCAGCCGGGACGTCTGCGCCTCCAGCGTGAGGTACTCCGCGGCGCGTCGGTGATCCGTGCGGATATGGAAGATGGCGTCCTCGAAGTCGCCGGTGTCCAGCAGCACCTTCAAGTTGATGAAAAACTGGTGCTCCCCCGTTCCGTAGAACGCCTGGTAGAGCGAAGTGAGGCGCTGCTGACCGTCGAGCACGAGATAGGTGGGCCTCTTTCCGTTCAGCGGCGGCGCTCCGTCGAAAGCGCGCGCCTTGAACAAATCCTGGGTATTGCGAATGCGCAGGATGCTGCCCGCGGGAAAACCGTTGGCGATGGAGATGATCAGCTCCTGCGTGGCAACCGGTTCCCAGACGAAGTCGCGTTGGAAATCCGGAAGCGCGAGCTCCCGGCTGTGGATCAAGCCAAGCAGTTCCTTGAGCTCGTGCGGGTTCGTGTCTTCGAAAAGGCTCGTGGTCGCCATGTGACACCTCTCTCATGCGAGGGTTGCGGCGCGCAGAAGCAACCCGTGCGAAACGAGCGCATCGAACTGCGACAGGAGCGCTCGCGCGAACTCGGCCCCCACCACCACGACCCCGGCTTCGATGTTGCGGTCGTGCGCCCACTCAGTGAAGTTCGCGGACGTAACGAACGAACGCTCCTGGTCGATGACCACGCACTTCGCGTGCAGCGACGCACGGTGAGACGGGTCGATCGCGAGTGAGCGCGGGTCGTAGTAGAGCTCCGGCCGGCGCGCGCCGTCCGGCCATTCATGCGCGAGGAAGCGATCAACAAACCGGCGCACGACGATGTCCTCCGCTCCCTTGTCCTGCGCGTCACGGAACACATGCATGAACAGCTGGACCCGCAGGCTCGGAAACTCCGCCATCCGCCGCGCCAACGGCTCGAACAACTCACGGCTCCGCGTGAAGGCGAATCCCGACACGAGCACGCTCCGCGTGGCGCGTTCGAAGAACTCGCGCACGACGATCGCCGTGTCGCGACTCTGCATGCCCGGGAGTTCCGGCCCCGTCCAGACAAGCTCGACCCCGTCGCGCGCCAGCTGCGTCGCCTGGCGCTCATCCGCCAGGAACCGCAACATCATGGCCACGTGCCGCGGTTCCATACCGGCGTCGAGGAAGCCCTGCAGCTCGCCCGCGACGATGTGATCCAGCGGAGGCGCGACGCGACCCCGAAGCGCGAACGAACTCACGGGCGGTTGAACGGTTCCTGTCTGCAGGTCATCCGCCAGCGCCTCGAGGGCGACTCGGCTGAGGCTGCGCAGGGAGCTCATGAAGTTCGAGAAATAGTCTACACCGTCACGGGCAGCGGAAACCCGGACGTCCCGTGCGGGAATCCACCACACGCGGACAGTACGCATGGTGCCCGCGCTTGTGAAGCGCCCGCATCATCGCGCCGACGGCGCGTGCAGACGTACCGATCTCCGCTGCCACGGCACCGTAAGTGTGCTTGCCGGTGCTGCGGTCGAGAAACCCGCGCGCGTCCTTCCACGTCGGATGCGCCACGCTACTTCTCCTCCGCGAAGTACTCGCAGCGCAGCCCCTCGACCGTCGGCACCACAAGCGCGCGGTCCAGGTACTCGTTGCGCCGCTCGCACGATGGCTCCGCGATCAGAAGGCAACCGTGGCACGAGGCGCCGTGCAGGAACCGCTCCTCGTGCGGATTCTCCGGCGCGTGCTGCGAACAGACGGGATCATTCGAGCAGAGTCGGCCCGCCTCCACCGCCAGCGCCAGATGATCGCAGATCCGGCGCCCGGCCTCCACGAGCCCGCCCAGCGTCCCCTCTGCGTCCTGCGTGCCGCTGTACAGGAGGATGCCGAAGTAGGGGTCCGCCGAGTAGATGCGCTCGTGAATCGAGCTCGCCGAGTAGCCGCACTCCAGCGAGAGCGACGTGATGAGCAGGTGCGAGAGGGAGTGCAGCATGTAGTACGGCGCACCCGGGAACATCGCCTTCGTGCCGCGGTGCTGTGCGGCCCACGCGTCGAACCCCTTCAGTAATTGCGTGCCGCGTCGCTTGACCTCGTCTCGCTTGAGCCACGACTTGATGGAGTCGGGCGTGAACGCGACGAAGACGCCCTCGCCGCGAGCCTCGATCGCCGGCATCCACGTCGCCTCATCGGCGAGATCCGCGCGGCGCAGCGGCAGACGAAGCTCGTCCTCGACCTCGATCGTCTCCGCCTCGAAGCGCGTGAATCCCACCTGCGCCGTCACCACGCGCAGCCGGTGGGCCAGAACTACGCGACGCACGCGAGACTTGAGCGCCGCCGGAATGGAGTCCGACGGAAGCGCACGCGCGTAGAAGTCCGAATCCAGCGGCACGTTGCGCCCGATCTCCTCCTCGCTGCCCAGAAACACCTCCGCCTCCGTTTGACGGAGCTTGCGTTTCTGTCCCTCGCCCTCCTTGCGGCGCCGCACCTCCGCGAAGACCTCCGCGTCGGTGAACTTGCCCAGCGCGTCCTTCACGCGAGGCTTCTTGCGTTCGCGCGTAACGTCCGCCTGCGTCTCGACGGACGGCTCGAGGAAGTCGGTGTACACCTCCTGCACGGCCTTCCGCAGAGCCTCGTCGGCATCGGGAATCGAGATGGCGCTCAGCGTCTGCGCGTAGTACGTGTTCGTGGCGGTGCGCACCAGGAGGCGCGCAGGCTCCTTGCACTCCTGTGCCGCGTCCTCGCCAATCCACGGCCGGGCACCGTTGCAGAGTCGCAACGCCATCTCGCCGATCTTCGCGGCGCGCGCCAGCGTCTCGCGATCGCCGCACTCGCAGCGGACGAAGATCTCGGCGAAATCGCCGCTCGTGCCGTGCTCGTCGATCCATAGCTGCCGCTTGCACTGCTTCGCGTTGTTGTGGGCGAAGCCGTGCCAGTCGATGTCGCTGACATGCCCTTGCGGGCATCCTTGCACCCAGCGCACGGGCACGGCGGCGTATCTGTTCCTGTCCGGTCCGAAGTACTGATGCTCGCGGAGATCACGCAGTCGCACAAGCGGGCGGGATCGCACTCCTTCCTTCTGCGTCTCATGCAGGGCAATGAACCACGTTGGAAACTCGAAGGCGCGGATGCCCCAGAGCTTGGTCGGGTCGGGTTCGGTTTCGACGGGCGGCGCGTAAAGCTTCATCGGCGCCTTGCCCAGCAGTTCCTGGACCTTCGCGACCAGCCGCTCCTCCTGAATCTCTCGCTTGTCCCCCTTCCAGTGCTCAAGGCCCCCGACGATCACCGAATACTTCGGAAGGTCCATCATGGCGCCCGGGCCGTAGCCCATCAGAACCTGGCTCTGCCGCACCTCACCATGGGGGCGCTTCTTGCTCACGTCTGCTCCTCCTCGAGCTCCTCGCCCCAGATCCAGAGATTGACGCTCGGCTCGACGTCCCGCATGGACCGGTGCGCGCGAAACTTCCGCTCGTGGAGTTTTTTTCTGGGCAGGTCGGGGTCGAGAACGTCGAGCAGCAGCGCGCGGGCCGTACCGACCTCCCGCTGGTACTGAAGCCCCGCACCCTCCGCTTCGCCGGCGATCTTCTGCCACGTGTCCAGCAGATCCATGACGACACCGCGGACTCTCTGGCGCAGGTCCGTCGCCTCCGGGTCCGTGAGCGACCGGTGCTTGGCGGCCCGATCGGACAGAACCTGCGCCACGACGTTGGCGGCCTGTCGGTGCTTGGCGAGCAGCTCCGCGCCGCGCGGCGCGGTGAGATCGGGACACAAGTGACGCGCCAGCGCGACCGTCACGCCCGCGATCGCGCGATCGATGGCGCGCGGCGCGAAGGGCGTGACGCTCGTGGCTTCGACGCCCCGGTAGAACGACTCGTGATAGGCCGCGAACCTCTCGAAGTGCGAACGATCGCGCGGCTTGTAGAGGTTGAGCAGCGTCACGACCAGACCCGGCCGCGGCTCGTCGCGGCCGACGCGACTCGTCGCCTGGATGTACTCGGCGGTGGTTTTGGGTTGGCCGAGCACAACCAGGAGGCCGAGCCGCGAGATGTCGAGGCCGACGGAGATCATGTTCGTCGCGAGCGCGACGTCCACGCGCTCCTTGTCGGGGAACGACAGTCCCAGGCGGCGACGCGCGTCGTTCACGGTGGCGGTGCTCTCACGCGATGTCAGTTCCACGATCCGGTTCTGGTCGATGTCGCGGTCGGCGAACGACCCTTCGGCCTCACCGACGCGACGCCGCGTGCCGTACGTCGAGAGGCGGGAGCTGATCTCGTCCTCGACGATGCGCCGCGTGCCGCCCAGCTCGCGCAGGCTGTTGAAGTAACCGAGGAGGGTCATGTACGGATCGGCCGCGGCGGCGTCGGCGCGGTACGCCCGTTGGGCGGCTCCGAGCAGCGCGAGATACGTTCGCAGGAGCACGACCTTCATGCTCCGGCCCTGCGCCGCGACGCCGAGGTAGAGTCGCGGGTTTCTTGCGTCAGCAGGACGCGTGACCGCGAAGAACGAATCGCGTCGATCGGGTCCGGGCGGCGGGAACACGTGCACGTGCTGTCGCGCGAAGAGCGCACAGATCTGCGCCTGCGCGCGTCGCACGGTTGCCGTCGATGCGACGATCTTGGGCCCCACGCCGGCGCGTGTGCAGAGCGCGTCGATTGCGGCTTCGTACAGCCCCGCGACCGTGCCGAGCGGACCGGAGATCAGATGCAGCTCGTCCTGGATGATGAGATCGGGCGGCAGGAGCGGCTTTTCGAGCGGCCGGCCGGCCCCGGGGTCACACGGTCCGTAGAAGCCGTGCTTGTCCCATCGATCGACGCGGCCGAAGAGCGCGCCGCTGCGACCGACCCACGGCAGCGCCGCGAACTTGTCCACCGTGGCGATCACGAAGCATGGCAGCCGCCGGTAGAGCGGCTCATCGACGGCGATCACGGGAAGCGGGTTGCTTCGCGTGAACGGGCAACCGCGACCCATACAGAGGATGCGGAGATCCCTCGGCCGCTCCTCATCGGGGTCGAGGTTGAACGAGTTCGGCTTGAGACGTTCGCCACACCACGGGCAGTCCTGAAGCGGGATCGGCGGCGTGTTGCGCGTGTTGCGCTTGAAGGCGATCGTCTTGGCCCGCGCCGTGTCCTCGCGGCCGTCCCCCTTCACGCCCATTTCGTTCGGCGTGGCGGCGAGCCCGACCCAGAGGCCGATCTCGAAGGGCCACTCGCCGAGACGCCTGTCCTTCTGACGCTCCAGCTCCAGCGCACAGATCAGCGCCGCGGCGCGCATGAGCTGGTCGAGCGTCAGCAGGCGGAGCGTGTAGCGCATGAGGATGCTCACGCCGGCCGATGAGACGCCCGGGTTGCGCAGCCGCCGCAGCACGAGCGTGAACGCGGCGAGTCCGAGGTACGCCTCCGTCTTGCCGCCGCCCGTAGGGAAGAAGAGCAGATCGACAATGGCGCGGTCCGCGTGCTTGGGGTCGGCGATCCCGGCCAGGTTGAGAAGCATGAAAGCAAGCTGAAACGGCCTCCACTTCGGCGGATCGACCTTGTCTGGAGCGACGCCTTTCGACCGCGCCTCGCGACGACGCGCCGCGGCTGCCATCGCGCGGTTCGCGATCCGGAAGGCGTCGAGGACGTCTGGCGACTCGAGTGCCTTGAGCCCCGCGTCGATGCGCTTCTTGGCGATCAGCGCATCGCTCAGCAGCTTCTCCGCGACGGCTTTGCGCGCCTTTTCCTTGGGCAGCTGTCCGCGCTGCGCGCCGATCCACGTGTCGTAGTGCGCGGTGAGTCCGTGGACCTTGTCGCGAAGAGCAGCAGCCGACGGAACCGCCGCGAGCGCCTCCATCGAGAGTTCGACGTCCTTCACGTCGGCCGGATCGACTTTCTCGACGGCCGCCTGTGGAATCCAGGTGGTGCGAACTTCGCGATATCCACCCGCGGTGCGCACAGCCTCGGTTGCGACGCCGTGGCCTACGGCGTACTCCGCCGCGTCCCGATACTGGAGGTCGGCGATCCGTTCGTCAGCGTCGTCGCCTTCCGCACCGCGCGGGTTGGGGCGCCGTTCGAACGATACGTCCGAGCGGACGACCATCGCCACTTGGAAGACGAGCGATTCGTCCTCGCGCACATCGTCCTCCACGGGCGTGCGCTCATTGACGAGAAAGACCGACACGGAGCGCGTACCCGCCGGGATGTCTCCGCGTCCCATCTCCGGGGCGGGACGAACCGACGTGACGACGCGGAGGCTGTCGCTGTTCGGAACGTCGATACGGATGGGTTTCGCGGTTGCCTTGCCGACAGGGACACGAACCTCCTCCGTGCGGGGTGTGCGCTTCCAGTGGAGACCGCGCGTCCGAAGCGCCGTGCCGCCCTTCTTCTCGGCGTCGCCCCCGTCCTTGGTGTCGAGCCGGTAATCGCCCCACTGGACAGTCACGGCGAGTTCCTGGCACTTGGCGGCGACGAGGACGCTGACGCCCATCGAGGAGGGAAGCGACCGGTTACGTCCGGACGTCTGCTCGGGCGCGCCCTCGTCCTCGACGGCTGTACGACCGCCGACTTCGATCTCCGCCTGCTCGGCTCGCTCGGCGCGTTTCTTCTGCTCTTTGGCTTCCTTCGGCTCGTAGGGGATTAGGAAGCCGGTCAGGTACCAGCGCGACGGCGGCTGGTTGAGGACTTCGTTCTCGTGCGCGCTGCGGATGTCCTTACGGCCGGTGGTGGATTTTCTTCCCCGGCCGGGTGGTGGACTGAAGATCAGCGCGCTTCGCGCGTGAAGTAGATCC
>Ga0187893_10002992_pt1 | contig 35479 bp, 29 predicted proteins | sample MA1701074metaG_FD_139574 | JGI IMG/M metagenome (GOLD analysis project Ga0187893, IMG submission 139574) | White microbial mat communities from a basaltic lava cave in the Kipuka Kanohina Cave System on the Island of Hawaii, USA - MA170107-4 metaG ...
CGCGGGGACGGCGGATCTATTTGCCGGCGGGCGCTCTACGGACTCCGAACCGCAGCAGACGCTGACAGCCGCCGCGGGGATCCAGCCCGGGGTCTGGCGTCACGTGGCGGCAACGCTCGATGTCGGCCACAATGCCATCCGAATCTACCTGGACGGGAGCCAGATCGCCTCTGCTAACGTCGCGTTCTCCCAACCCACGATGCCCCAAACCGCGCCGGCCGTCGGGGCGATCGGCGCGCAGGACACCGGCGACTCCAACCGAATCCATGCCAGGATTGACGAGGCCCGGATCTACTGTCGAGTGCTCTCCGCGGCGGAGATCGCGTCGCTCGCGGCGGCCGAGCGTCCCGCACCTCCCATCCTCACGGTGGTCGAGGAGGGGAATCAGCAGGTGAAGCTTTCCTGGACCACAGTCCCAGGCACAGACTTCTACAATCTCAAGCGGTCGACCACGATGGGTTCGGACCACATCACGATCACGAGCACAGGGGCGACCTCGTTCACCGACACGGGTCTTACAAACGATGTCACGTACTTTTACATCGTCACCGCCAACAACGCGGCGGGGGAGAGCGACCCCTCGAACGAAGTGCCCGCCACGCCCAGGGCGGGCGTGCCCCCCGCGCCGGTCATCACCTCGCCACCGTCGGGAGCAATCCTGAACACGGCGTCCCCCACGGTGTCCGGGACGTCCTCGGCGCAGGGACTCACGATCACGCTTCTGGTGGACGGGGCCCCCAACGGAACCACCGTGTCCGGAGTGGCGGGCAACTGGACCATGGCACCCGCGCTGCCTCTGGCGGAGGGAATTCGCAACTTGACCGCGACGGCCACGAACGCGTCGGGAACCTCCCCACCATCCTCGCCGGTCCAGATCCGCATCGACACCGTCGCGCCGGTCATTTCATCCCCGTTCCCCCCTGATGGATCGTCGATCACCAGCGCCATGCCCACGATCTCAGCGTCCTGGAACGATCCGGCGCCCGGGAGCGGCGTCAACACAGCGAGCGCCGTGATCAAGCTCGATAACGTGGCCGTAAGCGCGTCGGTGAACACCTCGGGATTCAGCTTCACGCCGACGTCGGCGCTCGCTCTCGGCTCGCATGCGGTATCAGCACAGGTGAGCGACCTCGCGGGGAATTCTTCGGCGATCCTGGCTTGGTCGTTCGATGTGGTCGCCGCGCCGACGGACACCACGCCGCCCGTGATCTCGAACCTCATCCCCGCGGACGGGAGCAGCACAAGTAGTGCAACCCCCCAGCTGTCGGCAGCAATCACAGACTCGGGGGGAGCGGGAATCAACGCGGGAAGCGTGATAATGACCCTCAATGCGATTGTCGTTCCTGCCGTCGTCACCCTTGAAGACGCCAACAACGCTAGTGTTACTTTCACGCCGACCACGCCACTCAGCCAAACCTCACACGTCTTTACCGTCGATGCTTCAGATAACGCACAGCCTCCGAACCAAGCAGCGCAGGCAAGTTCTACATTCACGGTTGTTACTACCCTGCCGCCCACATTCTCGTTGACCTCCCCTCCCACAACGCTTGTGCAGGCGTCGAATCTTGTATCCATTTCGGGCCAGGCGTTCGACTTCCAATCCACCTTAAACATCGCTACTTTTAGCGCTTTCTTAAACGGCAACAACATTACGCAATCGCTCGAAACGACTGTCGATTCACCGTCGGTAGTGAGCTTCTCAGGAACGGTACCGGCGGCTTTTGGGACGAACACTTTAGCTCTCTCAATCAACAACAACGCTGGAGTTCAAGGAACCCTCATCCACGTCTTCGAGTTGATTCTTGGTCAAGATCCAGGTGACGACGGAGAGACGCTTTCGATTTCCATAGAAAGTGGCAATAATGAAGAAGCACTGGTGGGACGAGTACTGCCAAGCGATTTAGTGGTCAAAGTGACTAAGGGGGGCTCTCCAATCGCTGGCATCCCGGTTCTATTCAAAGTGACTCAAGGTGACGGAACGCTCGTAGGAAGCGCTACAATCCTCGCGCAGGCCTCAAACGGGGCGGGACTGGCAGCCGTGAATTACCAGCCGACCTTGGACACAAACACGATAACCGCGAGCTTTGCAGGTGTACCGGACAATCAAACCGTCGTGTTCACGGTAGTAGGGAAGAACCCGACGATAACGGAGATAGCGCCGCCGGTACCGCTCGTCCTCTTCCCTGGCCGCGTGGGTTTTCCTGGCGGGGCACTGGCACTCCCTTTCATTCTCGAGGTCAAGGATCCCCAAGGGCTTCCCCTGAAATCGACAACCATCACTCCTAAAGTTGTAGATGCAAACGGCAACCCGATTGCAGATTTCTCGAGTTTCGGCGAGTTCGTCCCAAAATCCTTCCCAAGCGACGAGAACGGCCGCGCTGAGTTTGCCTTTGTCATTTCCGGGTCCGCATCATTCCCTCAAACCATTGCTATGCGGGGGGTATTGCTATCGTACAGGGACGCGGACGGCAAGAACATCATGTCCACGACGTTCAACGGAGGCGTCCTCGATCCTAACACTAGAGTGGCCGACTTTAAGTACACGACACCCCAAAGCCGGGTCTCGGCCGCCAGCATGGAAATGCCAGGAGAACTAGACACAGGTGCCCAAGGACAATTTCTCTTCGGCATCACTGCAGGCGATGGCACGTTGCTCCCTGCCGGGCATTTCTTTCCGGTAACATTCGTTGGAGGCGATGTCCGCGAGGCGCGAAGTGAAGACGGTAAGGTGAAGTATAAGAAGGGTCCGAAGAATGGTCCTGCAATCGTAGTGCTCCACATTGAAACCTCGCCTGGAACATTCCTCGACGCATACGCTGTTGCACCAACTGAGGTCCGCATCGTTCGCCGCACTTTCCAGAAGGCCGAAGGCGGATCCCTCGCCAGGGATGCGAACGGGGAGCCACAGCCTGCTGGACCGGAGCCCTTTGAGGGAATTGAGGAGCCTAGAAACTACGTCGTCCAAGCACCCTACCTGGGTAGCAACGATACCGTTCAAGCGGCAGCTCCAGAGTTTGAGTTCTTCATCGAAGCGAAGATGCCAACAAATCAAGCTACAGCCCAGGGGTCCATCCGATCGCTCGCACTCGATGGGGGTCCGGCTGTAGCCACGAGCGGCTCCTTTATCCCACTACAGAAGACACTCAATCTTGCGGTTGCAACCCCGACGCCAAATTACCTGATCCTGCGAAGTGATCCCATTGTGGGTGTAGGGCCTTCTGCAGGTTCAGGTACGCCCACGGGGGGTGATGTCACCCCCAGTGGCCAGCAACTGCTTGAGGTATCCATAAACACCTTGCTCGAGGTAAAGCTGACTCAGCCTGTCGTGCAAGAAGGTGAGAAGAAGCCAGCGGTCGCACCATATATTCTGGCATTCGGTGTCGATGGAATGGGATCCGACATCTTCATGAGCAAGAAGAGTGCGTTCGACTTCCTATTCAAAGACTCCGACGGCAATCAGACTGGCGTTCTTGTTGCGAAGGCACAGGCTGTCTTTCCCAGTGTGACACTTACCTGTCTCGCTTCCTTCGTGGACGGACAGGATCCGAAGGTCACTGGAGGCCGCACTGAGATGTTCTTGAGAGATAATCCCCTGACGTTGTCCTATCTCGTCAGGTTTCCAAAGACACTCGCAGAAAGGTCACGACAGCATTTCGCTCACGTCGGCGGGGCTAACCAACGGCAAATGGACACAGCAAACATGATTTTCAATGACTTGGCGAACCAGACCAGTCTGAGCGACACGCTTAGGCGGGGTGGGTTGTTTGGTCAGACTTTGTTTTCCCCGAAGGGTGCCGGTTGGAACGTCTGCCAATTCCCTCACTGGCCTTTCCTTGCAGGGCCGGGCTTCCAAGGGCCTCTCAAGAGTTTCACGATGACGGGAGACTTCCGTCGGCTTCCCGATACATTTGGTGGCCTTACTCTGACGCAAGTGTTGGATTACGTGGGATATGCGAGGAGCGGACCGAGAGCAACTTCCGAAGTTCTTGACGGGATTACCGAGCAAACACTGATCGAGTCACAAGAGAAGCGGCAAGGCAAGCTGTATCATCTAGGGTGGTTCGGTGGGTATGATCACTTTGCTCACGATGCGGGAAAGAATAGCGCGCAGCTAGGCGATTATCTTGCCGAAACGGCCGTCCGCATCAGCCGTGTCGTAGGATCGCTTTCCGCAGAGGTCCGCGAACGGACGTATTTCGTGCTGTTCTCTGATCACGGGACACATCAGCTTATAGCTGACGCGGATCATCTGATTCTGCCGAAGGTGGTGTTCAAGGTCCTTAAGGATGGAGGCTTCACAGTATTCGATAACCCAGGTCGAGATACAGATCGTGCTGCGGGCACGATGGCAGATGTCAATACGGTGGTCGGTTTCCATGACGCGATGATGGAGGTATTCGTCAAGAACCGCGGCGCTGGGAAATCCTGGTCGGACTTCCCTCGATTCCAAGCCGACGTGCTCCCGGTAGCCGCACTCTTTCGGGCAGCCGACTTCGCACTGAACGGCCCTTTGACCGGCAAGCTCGACATGATTCTCGTGCGAGACTCTGAAGGTGCCGGTGGGTGGGGGGCCGAATACAAGGTCTATGAGGAGGATCCCCCGACCCGAGTAAAACTGACAGCTCTGGCAGCCTGGGCAGCTCTGCATCCTCGCGACACGTACGTTGCTAACTGGGTCGATCACCTGAAGAAAGCTGCATTCATCCGGAGTGGAGACGTCATGGTCCTTAGTAAAAACACGGATAGTCCGAATACGACCTACTACTTCTGGAATCGTGTATTCCATTATGGTCATGGCGGATTGAGCCGAGAGGAAATGGAGATTCCATTTGCAATTGGGTATCTTGGGAAGGGCAAGCCGTTCAGAGACAACGTTGTTAACAAAGCAAATGCACGGCCGGCCAAGCTCGGAGGGGCAGTCAATCTCACGAATATGGATACCTACATACTTGAAGACCTGCTGGAGATTAAGAAACCGTAGCCAGAAAGTCATTCGGATGACTCGCAAGATCGTTGCTTGTGGAATCTCCCTATTCCTTGCGGCATGCTATAAGTCCGAGAGCCCGGCCCTCGTGACGGAGAATCCACTGAACTGGCATCCACCTGAGTCCGTTGGGGCCTTGCGCCTCGTCTCAACTGAATCGAGCGCCGATCTTCAGGGTTTCCAAGACCTTAGCGCTGCTGAGCTATGTCGGGGTAAGGCGAGGGAGCTCATCTACAGTCACTCCTCAGGTAGCGGGGTACGTGTCTCTGTTCGTTTCCTCCAACATTCCTCCGACCAAGTTCAGCGCCATTATTTTGATGGGATTTGGCATAAGTTGTTCCGTGATTGTCCAAGCGGGACGTTGGCGATGGAAAGGCGCTCGGGGCAGAACGTTTTGGTGTGGACAGGATCGAGTTCCTCGGGTGGGGTGAGGGGATTCGGATGGCTGAGTAGGGGAAGTGTGATCGTCCTGATCCTATCGAACGCATCGTCGGGAGGAGACGATCGCATTCTGTGCGACCACGCGTTGCGCGTAAGTCCAAGCATGCTTACTGATAGTTATCAAGTGTCATCCAGCCGCGATTTCCTGACTCAAGAGATCGACAAGCTCGTTGACTTGATGACGGAAGAGTCTTTGAGAGAACAGGCTTGCTTGCGGATCGCCGGCTTAACTTTCTTTCTCCCGGAGGGGGTTTCAGTCGACACCCCCGACATAACGTGCTCGTTTGTCGAACAGTTCCCTCGCTGGTGGGTGCGCGCCAGAAGGGACTCCCAGATTCAATGGCTAAGAGAACGGATAGCCCGCGAGACTGCTCGCGTCATCGGCACTTCCTCGTTGGAGTATCCGTGTGGGCGCTTCCGTCTTACCCTAAGTTTAGAGACGGTGGCGGGAGTTCGGTTCCCTCCGTCCATGTTGGTGGGGCCAAAGGATCTCCTAGCTCTAAAGGACCATTGGTCGCGGTTCGCAGAGCGCACGGCGGCGCTTCCCCGCGATCAGTGGGTTCGGGAAGCAATCAACGTGTGGATCACGTGGCTTGAGTCCCCCGCTTCACGTGCTAAGCGTGCCTCGGAAACTGCTTCGGATATGCTAGATCTTAAGAGATTGCTCGAATGTCTACCTGGAATCCCATCAGAATTACTGGCACTACCTGTTCTCGATTCATCGCGAGATTCGAAGAGGTACAATGAGGATCTTGACCGATACTGCGTGAGCCTCAAGGCGTGGTGGAAGGACAAAGGTCAATTCGCGAGACCGGGTCGTTACCCGATATCGCCGCTGTTTGAGGAAAGCGGGAATCCCACAGTAGTTCGAGAATGAGTAGCCCTGCGAAGAAGACCCAAGGGCTCTGATCATGCGTAAGATTGCAACCGCAACGGTCTTAGTCTGCTTCGGCTTACTCGTGGCCCTTGTCCTTTTCCTCCGACATCGAGGAGACCGCTCACCGGATACTGGTCCAACCGTTCGTCCTTCTTTTCGGATCGAGACCCGCAAGATCGAAGCAAACCGCTGGATCGTGTCTCGGGTGGAGAAAGACGCTTATCTGAACGACCTCGCCAGGGCGACGAAGCAAACCACGCTCAAGCCAAACCCTGGAAAGGAGCCGGAGTCGGTGCTGGACCTCACCGTTTTCAAGCTCGCCGAAGAGAGCCCCATGTATGCGGCCGGATTCCGAAAGGACGATCGGATTCTGAAGGTCAATGGGACGCCCATCGGCACAATGAGCCGCGCCGTGAATCTGGTGCATGAGATCAAGGCATGCAGCCAGCTCACGGTCCAGGTGCAGCGAGGCGACCAGATCATCGAGTACCAGTTCGACTTCGAGTAGCTTGAGCCCATGAGTCTGGCGCCAGGGGCTCGGGCGACCAGGGAGCGCAAGAGCGCATTACTCAGGGAGGTCTTCCCCCGACTTGAGGAACGGAAGCTCTTCACCATCACCGAGGTGGCGCGCGTCTTCGGGGTGACGGTCCAGGCGGTCCATCACTGGATCAGGGTTGGGAGAATTCGTCGTGCGACGCGTCTCTCGAGGACAGGCGAATACCGCATCCCGCGCCGGGAGTTCGTTCGGCTCCTTCGGGAGGGGGGGAGGTCGGTCGCGGGGCTCTGGGAAGCCCCCGAGGCCCATGGACTCAAGGTCCTCTACATCGACGACAACGCGCAGATCAGGCGCCTCGTAGAGGAGATCGGGCGATGCTCCGACATGCCGTTCGTGGCCAAGACGGCGCCGAACGTCGAGGATGGGATCATCCTAGCCGCGCAGTTCCTACCCGACGTGATCTTCCTGGACTACTTCTTCGCGAAGGGCCGCCTTCGTGGGGATCAGGCCCTCGCGTTCATCAGGAAGGCCAAGGCGATCAGTAAGGTGAAGGTCGTGGGGGTCTCGATGGCCCCCCGGATCGGCCGCAAGATGATGGCGGCCGGCGCGGATGGCTTCCTTGAAAAACCGTTCGGCGTGACGGAGTTCAGGGAGAGCATCCTCGAGCAGACCGCACGCGCGAGCCGGAGGTAGAGATGCCGGTGCGCAGACGTTCTGCAATCGACGGCGCGATGGAGGGACAGGTCCGTGTTCAGTGCGAGCTTTGTCGGCGATCGTACCGGGCGATCACGTACCATCACTTGGCCCGGCGGCACGGCTGGGTGGGGCAGGACTCGCTCAAGCAATACAAAGAGCAGTTCGGTGTGAAGTTCGTCTGGAGCGCCGCTTCGCGTCTCAAGGTCGGCCGCTCAATCGTCAGGCACCACGATCGCATCGGACGCAAGTGGAGCCCGGAAGCGGTGCTAGAGAAGGTGCGCGCCCGGGGGGCCGCTAGCAAGGCCATGCACTTGACGGCGGTCCTCGAGGAGGGCTTGAGAGACTTGGTGGCGGCGGCCACAGTCCACCTGGGGTCCTGGGGCGAGGCATGTCGCGCGGCAGGGATCGGGAACTATCGGCTTCGGAAATCATGGACCCGGGACGAGGTCCTCGCCGAGATCCAGTCCCGCCATCGCGCCGGGAAGCCCATGTACCAGAGGGCCGTCCTTCTGGATCATCGGAGCTTGGTCGCGGGAGCGAGGAAGTCTATCGGAGCATGGACAGAGGCGCTCCGCCTTGCGGGGGTGCCCAAGGAGCTCCGGAAGGAGAAGCGAGGCCCTTGGATCTGGACCCACGAACGGATCCTCGAAGAAATCAGGCGCCTCCATGACGTGGGTCAATCGGTGGCCGCGCGGGGAGTTCCCCCCACGCTCTATCAGGCGGGCAGGAAGCGCTTTGGAGGCTGGGGCCGTGCGCTGGAGGCGGCGGGTGTCGGGCCGCGACCCGTAGGGGGATCCGTTGAGTAATGAGCGAAGGAACGGTCCCGCAGGTAGCGCAAGGGCGTTTGGGCGTACGTTGGCGGGCCACGCCCGCCGCGGCCACCGTCGGAATCGCACGGTGGCCCGTGGAAGAGCGCGCGATTGGGAAGGGATCCGGTTCTTAACGTGCAGGATCTGTCGCCGCCGCTTCCGGGTGATCGCCTGGAATCACCTGGTCAGCATCCACGGCTGGGATGTAAACGATCCGGTTCGCAAGTATCAGCGGCAGTTCAAGGTTCCCTTCAAGGAATGCCGGGACACCAAGAAGTTGCGCCGGCGAGGTCGGCGAGGCTATGTTCGCAAGATTGGCCGCCACTGGACGCGCGAGCGCCTCATCCGAGAGATACTCGCAAGGAACGCCCGGGGCAAGCCGCTCTATTTCGCGGCAGTCAAGAACGACGGCCGTCAGGACATCACTCACGCCGCACTCAAGCTATTCGGGACCTGGGATCGCGCACTGGCCGCCAGTGGCCTCCGGCCTGAGCGCATCCGGCCCTTCCGGCAATGGACCCCGGACATGGTCCTCAGCGGGATCAGGAAGTTCGGCGCGTTCGTCGGTTCCCACATCATGTCCAAGCGCGATGGCTCCCTCGTTCACATGGCGGTCAAGTTCTTCGGAAGCTGGCGAGAGGCTTACGAAGCCGCCGGAGTCCCCTACACTCCGCAGGTGGAGCGAGGCAAGCGCTCCCGCGAACGAATCCTCTCGGCCATCCAGGACCGCGCCCGGCGGGGCCTTCCCCTGCGCTTGAGACGAGGCGACAAGGAGTTGGAAGCCCTCGGCTCGGCGGCCTACAAGAGATTCGGAGGGTGGCGGCAAGCGGTGGTTGCCGCCGGATGCGCCCGTGAGCTTGAGAAGCCGTCGCCTCCGCGGCTCGCCGCGTGGACCCGAGAGGAGATTGTGGACGAACTCAAGAGACTCCGCCATGAGGGAAAGCCTCTCGGGAGGAGAGAGCTCGAGAAAGTCCATCGGCCGGGGCACGTCTCGCTCGACACGGCCATTGTCAACCTCTTCGGGACGCTGGCGCAGGCCAAGAAGGATGCGGGGTTCTGGGATTGGGACCGAAAGAGCCCGCGCTGGACCCGCGGGCGCGTCCTCGACATGATCCGCGAACGCGCCCGGACCGGAGCCAGCCTCCGTCCAAAGGACGTCGCCCGTGAGGTCGGAGGGGCGTACGGAGCAGCCTATAGGGATTTCGGAAGCTGGAAGGCGGCGCGGGCGGCGGCGGGAATACCCCCCGAAGAGTACCGACACCCCGTGACCTGGACCCGCGAGAGAATCGAGAGCACGGTGCGGGACCTCGAGCGACAGGGCTACTTCCTGACCCATGGATACGGCCTTGCCTCCGGCGATCAGAAGGCCCTCTGGTCCGCCATTCGGAGGCGTTACCAGGAGGCTCCGTCCGTCGTGGTACGGCGGATCCTGGATGTCGCTAATTCCGAGGCAGGGAAATGACGATGGAGACTGCCTTCGCGGGGACCTAGCTTGGGCATTCATCTGGAAGGCCAAGGCGGTCCGGAAAGCGAAGGTGCGGTTCGGGTGTCAAACGACCCCCTGCTTGGCCGGAAGGTGAGGGTCGGCGTCGGCGGCTACCTTCGAATGCCGTTCGGGCTTTGGGCTGGTGGGGTTCCGGAAGAGCCTCCTTGAGCAGCCTCCCGCACGGGGTGGAGCCCACGATGAGGGATCGCAGTCGATCGGTGCTGAGCGAGATTCGTGCCGTCATCGAACGCGGCTCCCGAAGGAAGGCCACGCCCCCGCCAAGCGGGGCGGCACCGTGCCGATTGACTTCTATCGCGCACCACCCGGCACGAGTGGGGGCGCGTCTCCGGCGGAAAGGGATTCGCCGAGCAGGCCCGGGGATGCCTGCCCAGGAAGGACTTGCCGCCCCCGCCGCGAAGGGCGTGGGAAGGCTTGTGAGCACGAAGGCTCGCGCGTGTCCACCGCGCAGGGTCATCGCGACCCTAGGTACAGCAAGGAGAAAGGGAGATAAAGCTTTCACAGGCCGCCGCCAGCGTGCGGCCGTTCCCGGAACACCCGGTTTCCCGCGCCCTCCGGGCCCTGGTGGGCGCCCCGTGGCCCGTCAGAGTTTCCCCCGAAACTCTTACGGGCGCCCCGCCCCGCCTCTACCCGCCGCTGCCGCCCCTGGAGCCGCCCTGCCGGCGCACCAGGTCGCCAGCAGTGGCTCGCACGCGAGCAGAATGAGCCGCGGGCCATCCTCACCGGTTGCGGAGCTTGGAAGGCGGTCGGAGTCGATGGGCTGGGGGTTGTGGTGGAGGAGGGCCAGAGGGGGTGGTCGGGCGCCCGGCTCCTTCGGAGCCTGACCCCTTCGGGGTCGGCGGAGCGCGGACGGCCGGCCCCGAGAAGGCAACTTCTCGGGCCCGTCCATCCGCCCCCCGCCCGGGCGCCCGACCACCCCCCGGAACCTAAGGCCCCTGAGCCGTCCCGGACCCCGAGGGCCCGGGACGGCGGCGAGACTTCCTACCGGTCGTTGGACCCCCAGATCCCGGCCTGGCGGCGGGCCTCCGCGACCATCGCCTGGAACCGGGTCCAGGCAGCCCGGGCGTCCAGCCGCACGAGCTCTCCCAGCCGGCGCTCGGTGAAGTATCGGAGGATCTCCGGGGTCCGGTGCTCAGCCAGGAAGCGCTTGATCGGCTCCGGCAGCTCCAGGAGCTTGATCGTCCGACCCACCCGGTTCACCGGCTCCCCCAGGAGGAGAGAGAGCGCCCGGTAGCTCCGCATCCGCCGCTCCTTCATCTCCCGGGCGTAGAACTCCGCCCGCTCGAGCGGAGTCCTCTCGCGCTTGAGGAGGGTCTGGTACTGCTTCCAGATCTTCTGGTTGAGCCTCTCCAAGTCCTTGAGGACGCCGGGTTTGTGTCCGAGGACGAATTCTTTCCGGCGATCGATCGACCGGCTATAGTAGGGGGTGACGTCCCGGAGGGACCTCCCCCGGGAGGGGGGGAGTTGTTTCTTTGAGGGTGCCCGAAGGGCCACCATTTCCCAGTGGTAGAATCCTTCCATGAGCCCGATCCGCGCCAGGGTCAAAAACGGACGCCTAGTCCTCGACGAGCCCACCAACCTGCCGGATGGGACCACGCTCGATCTCGTGCTGGACGACGAGGGGGATGAGCTGACTCCCCAGGAACGCAAGGCTCTCGACGACGCCATCGCAAAAGCATGGGCCTCTGCTCAGGCCGGCAAACTACGTCCCGCGGATCAACTGATCGCTGAACTTCGCTCCCGTCGATGACCGTTCGGGTTGTCGTCACTCCCGAGGCGGAGGAGCATATCGGAATCATCGACACGTGGTGGCGTGGAGAACGCCCGGCGGCGCCAGGCCTCTTCGCGGAAGAACTCGCTGCCGCGTTTGCCCTTCTCAGCGACGCGCCCTTGGCAGGGCGACGCTATCGGCATGCGACCGTCCCTGAAGTGAGACGATTGCTGCTCCGGTCGACTCGCTACCACGTTTACTACCGACCTCACGAGAGCGACGTGGTTATCCTGGCCGTGTGGAGCGCCGTCCGAGGAAGCGGGCCTGAATTGAAATGACGAGCAGGTACGAAAGCCTTCGTCTCGACGATCTCAGCGCTCTTACTTGCCGAGCGAGTACTCTGGGAGAGCGCGAACCCTTCGACGCACTCGTGGTGAGTTTTAGGGCGAGTACGGCCACGGCTGCAAGGGCAACGGTGATGGCGGGTTTATGAAGGCGATCATGGCGCTGGCCCATGAACTCTGGCCTGCACGTGCGACCGTCCTGGACCTCGGAAACCTGGACTACCAGTGGGGGGACTGGATCGGAGCGGCGTTTCGCGGCGACCCATTCGCGCGGGTCGTCAGCGACCGCTGCAGGGCGGGTCTCACCAGCTATGTTCAAGCCGAAATGGGGAAGAATCCTTCCGACTTTCCGTTCGATTCGATCCCGGAAGCAATCACCCGCCTCTGCAGCAGCATCGGCACGATCGAGCTCTCCCCTCGCCGTGTGCCCGAGCGAAGCGCCCGGACGATTTCGACGCAGGCTGTTCCCCTCGGCCCCGAAGAACATGATCGAGCTCTTCTCCTTGGAATCACGGGGACTTGGCAATCTTCGGACGCGGGCTTCGTCATGGGGCACGCCCTGGCGACGCTTGCGGCTTGGGAGTTCACCGCGCTTGTCTTCGACTTCCGCGAGCTCAGGTTCGGCGGAGGCTCCGAAATGAAGGTCGTGCTCATCCTGGGGAAAAGGGACAGCCCCGAGCGAGAACTGCACCTGCAGGTATTCGGGAAGGCAGGTGACGACGGCTATCCCGGCAAGGAACTCACGTGCGTCCTCGTATCCGCCTCCTCCCGGGAGGGAATCGCCAGCTGCCTCGATGGTTTGGGAGAGATCCCCTCGCGCTGGCTCTTCGACGATCTTGAAGTGGCCGTCCGCAGCCTTCGTTCCCGGGACCGGTCCGGCCCTGGATTCCTTCCGATCGAGTAGGCGGAGCTACTCGCACCCGACTCGCACCGAACTTGGCCAGAACGTCATCCCGGGAAGCGGTCGCGGATGCGCGCGAAGACCTCCGACCCGGGCACCGGACGAGCGGCGCCGGACCTGAGTTCCGCCAGGCGACGCTGCGCGACGGCCACCCACCGACGGTCGATCTCCGGATCGGGACGATTGAGGGTCCTCAGGAGCGAGTCGACGACCAGAGCGCGCTCCTCGATCGGTAGCTCCGCGGCCTCTCGGATGATCTCGTCGGCGCCGTGCATGCGTGATACCTCCAGGACAGTTATGGATCTTCGGGCCGGACTGATCCACGCGGAAGAGGCGCTTCCGACTCGCACCCGACTAGCACCGCACTTGTTCAACTTGATCAACTTGTTACACTTGGCGGACGGTCGCGGGATGGAAACCCGCTGAGCGTCAGCGAGAACCGCGTCCGCGTTGAAAGCCGAGCGATTCCCGGTCCGGATCAGGCCCCAGCGGTCACACGACTGCCCCGCCCCAGCCCGGGCGGAGCCGGGGGCGAGTCCCGCAGCGCCGTCCTCTCCAAGGATCCTCGCCCGCCGCCGAATCGCCTGAAGGCGCCGCGCCCTGCCCGCCGATACATCCCACGTCGGTCCCCTTGCGGCTCGGCCTTCGATCCCCGATTCGAGGAGGAAAATGATGATCCAGAGGAGCAGATCCCGCTTCGCCATCGGCGCGACGGCCTTCGCGGCCCTCGTCCTGGCCGCCGCGGTCGCCTCCGCCCAGGACCGGCCGGTCACCACGACCCCCGGCGCCGGCGCCACCGTGAAGGTGAACGTGAGCGGCGACATGGTCATCGAGTACGTCGGCCGGAGCCGCGAGGTCACCGCCTACACCGAGAGCGTCAGCAACCCCCCGCCCATCATCGGGGGCAACCCGAGCGACTCCGAGCCCGAGACCACGTTCGAGGGCCATGTGGCCATGCGGATCGCGGCGGAGCTCTCGGAGAAGATCGGGGCCGTCGTCGAGTTCGGCACCCGGAGGGTCGACAACGCCCTCCTCCTCGAGCACGACGGCGAGGCCGCCCAGGCCGTGCGCCTCCGGGAGGCCCATGTCCTGCTGAACGAGCTCTTCGCGCCCGAGCTCCGGGCCCAGCTCGGCATGACGACCTGGAGCTTCAACGTCCGCGGCCAGGGAGGCGCGCTCGCCTTCGACCCCCGCCGCGCCCAGTCCATCAACCGCAACTTCGACGCCATCGCCGTCAGCGTCACCTCCCCGCTCAACGGGGAGGAAGCGATCTCCGACCGCCTGGTCGGCGCCGGGTTCCCGAACGAGCTCCAGACCATGGGCGCCGTGTTCACCTACTCCTCCGGGCCGGTCCAGGTGGACCTGGTCCTCCTCCCCGGGATCGTCGAGGGAGGGCGGCCCAACGGGGACGAGGCCCTGTACGCCCTCGACCTCCTGCTCAACCTGGACGACTCGGTGAGCAAGGGGAGCCGGGCGGGGATCATCGCGGCGCTGTCGTCCTTCGAGACCCAGGGCAACGAGCACGCCCGCGTCTACACCCTGGGCGGCGGAGGTTCCCTCCGCTTCATGGACGGCGCCCTCGAGGTCTATGCCGAAGGCTACGTCCAGTCCGGCAAGGTCGGCGTGGACGGCACCGCGGCGGCCGACGACGTCGACGCCGCGGGCACCGCCTTCCAGGTCGGCGCCCAGTGGCGCCACGCCCTCGGCAACCCCATGCCCGTCTGGGCCGGGGTCAACTTCACGCTGATCTCCGGCGACGGCGACACTTCGGCCGGCGACGACAAGGCCGACCGCTTCTCCGCCTACGAGAGCGTCAACGATCTCATGATCCTGGAAGACCCCTACTACGGCTACGACTGGGACTCGAACCTCCAGGTCTTCAAGGTGAACGCGGGCCTGGCGCTCTCGGTTGCCGGGGGGAAGGACAACCTGGAGATCTCCGCCATCCTGGGCGTCGCCGAGGCGGTCGAGGAGATCGGCGCGGCGCCCAACCAGGAGGACAAGATCGGAAACGAGATCGATCTCAAGGTCCGCTGGCTCCTCAGCAAGCAGGCCTCGATCTCGTTCGCCCTCGCGTATCTCACGGGGTCCGACATCCTCGAGGCCGCGATGCTCGCCGGCGGCGCCGACGGGGCGGCCGGGAACAACTCGGCGGAGGACAAGGCCTACGTGTGGTCCCTCGGCGCGGACCTCAAGTTCTAGGATCCGACCTCGGCCACGACAAGGGGTCCCGGGCGCGAGCTCGGGGCCCCTTCTTTTTTCCCCTCCGCCCCCCGAACCCCCTCCGGACGCCGCTTGTCTGAATCCGGAAACGGCCCCCGAGCGGTAGACTGCTGGAGCGGGGACGGCGCCGTCCCCCGAGGAGGCCCGGCCATGTGGATCCGGAAGTGGGAGCGCGACCTGAAGCGGGGCGTCGACTCGCCCGTCCCCACCCAGGCGGTCTCCAACGAGGAATTCATCCCCCGCCCCCAGACCGCCGAACAGAAAAAGGTCGAGGGGCTGATCGGGGAGCTCGCCAAGGAGCGCGCCCGGAAGCTCGGCATGGACCGCCGGCTCTTCCTCCGCAGCTCCATGGGAATGGCCACCGCCTTCCTCGCCCAGAACCTGGTCTACGGGAACGCCTGGGACGTCCACCCCGACGAGACCCTCGACCCGGCCGCCGCCGACGAGAAGTGGCCCAAGGGCGAGTTCTTCGTCTTCGACGTCCAGGCCCACTTCACGAACGACCTCGCCATCGGCTTCCGCCGGGCCGAGTTCCTCCGGAACATGGGGCTCCAGCTCGACGACAAGCCCGAGTCGTACGCCTTCAGGAACTTCGTGAAAGAGCTCTACTTCGACAGCGAGACGAGCCTCCTCGTCATCTCCGGCGTCCCGGGCAAGGAGAACCTCCGCGACGCCGAGGGGAAGGTCCTCGAGCGCCGCGCCCGCTCCAACGCCGTCCTCCCGAGCTGGCTCATGGCCGAGCGGAAGAAGGAGATCAACGACCTGGCCGGATGCCAGCGGGCGCTCTCGCAGGGAAACTGCGCCCCCAACCACTACTGGGACCGCGCCGCCAACGCGCCCGACTTCAAGTCGCTCTTCGAGCAGATGGAGCGCGAGGTCAAGGAGTACAAGATCGACTCCTGGAAGTGGTACTGCCACACCGACCCCGGCCGCTCGGGGAACGGCTTCAAGCTCGACGACGAGAAGATGACCTACCCCTTCTACGAGCAGTCCAAGAAGCTCGGCCTCAAGCTCTTCAGCGTCCACAAGGGCTTCTCGTCGCAGTCCCGCACCCTCGGCCACCTCGCCCACCCGGGCGACGTCGAGAAAGCCGCCAAGGACCACCCCGACCTCAATTTCATCATCTACCACTCCGCCCTCAAACACGGGCCCGGCGAGCCCCAGTTCAAGCAGGACGGCTTCTACGACCCGACGACCGGCGACTTCGCCTGGCACGCCGAGCTCATGAAGATCAAGGAGCGCAACCCCGGCATGAGCAACGTCTACTGCGAGATCGGCTCGTCGTTCGGCCTCCTCGCGATCGTCCACCCCGAGATGTGCATGCACCTGATCGGCCGCAACGTGAAGACCTACGGGGCCGACCACGTGATCTGGGGCACCGACTGCCTCTGGTGGGGCTCCCCCCAGTGGGTGATCGACGCCTTCAAGCGCTTCCAGATCTCCGACGCCCTCTGCGAAAAGTTCGGCTACGCGAAGCTGACCCCGGAGGACAAGGCCAAGATCTTCGGCCTGAACGCCGCCCGGCTCTACGGCGTGGACGTCGCGGCCAAGCGCAACGCCCTCCCCAAGGACGCCCTCGAGCGCCTGAAGTCCGCGTACCTCGACCGGGGCGGCCGGCGCGAGCACGCCCCGAGCGGCTGGGTCCGGGACGATGCCTGAGCGGGCCTGGCTCCCGGCCGTGGCCCTCGCCTTCACGACCTGCGCCGCCCCCGCCGGCCCCGCCGCGCCGGGAGGCGGACCCGTCGCCCGCGCCGCCCCCGCCTTCGTCTCCGGCGACGAATGCCTCTTCTGCCACCGCGAGAAGGTGGGCGCCGGCTGGGAGCGCGAGGCGCACAACCGCACGATCCGCCACGCCCTGGGCGACGAGCCCGCCCTCCGGGCGCTCCGGGCGGAGACCCCCGAGGCCGACCGGGTCGGCTTCCTCCTCGGCGCCGGAGACCGGGTCCGCTTCCTCAAGGAGGCGGGCTTCGGCCGCTTCTCCCTCCTCTCGAAGGAGGGCCCTCCCGCCTGGGACGACCACCGCTTCGGAACGTCCTGCGCCGGCTGCCACACGACGGCCGTGAGCCCCGAGACCGGGCGCTTCGAGGCGCCCTCGCTCGACTGCTTCGTCTGCCACGGAAGCCCGCCCCGCGAGCACACCGAGCGCCCGGAGGCGGCGTTCCTCTCGCCCCGCCGGAGCGACCCGGCCCGCACGGCCGTCTCCGTCTGCGCCTCGTGCCACCTCCGCGGGGGGCGTTCCCGGAGCTCCGGCCGCCCCTGGCCCGACCGCTTCGTCCCCGGCGACGACCTCTTCCGGGACTACGAGATCGACCTGTCCGACGCGGCCCTCGCCCGGGCCTCCACGGCCGACCGCCACGTGCTCGAGAACGTCCGGGACGTCCTCCGCGGCGACGGGCGGACGACCTGCCTCTCGTGCCACTCGGTCCACCGGCCCTCGCACGCCCGGCACCGGCGCCTCCCGGAGGCCGAGTCGTGCTTCACCTGCCACGTCCGCGGCGCCCCGTTGTCGGAGCGCCGCCCGTTCACCCGAGGGAGCCCCGTCTGTGAGCAGTGAGCCCGACTACGAGCGCCTGCCCGCCGGCGTCCCGATGGACGAAACGGACGTCAGCCTCCGGGCCTACCTGGCGCGGCTGAGCGACGAGCGCCTCCGCTCCTACGACCCGTCCTGGTCCGACGAGCAGGTCATGAAGTGGGACGGGAATTTCCGGAGCGACGGGGCTCTCATGCTCGTCTGCTGCGAGCGGGACGTGGACGTGGCCGAGTTCCGCCGCGCCCTCGAGGAGCACCTCCGGTTCCGGTTCGGGAGATGAGCCCATGAACGCCCCCCTCGCGACCCTCCTCCTGGCCGCCCTCGCCCAGCGCGAGCCCCAGCCCTTCCAGGGGCCCCCGGAGCTGGAGTTCCGCGCCGCGACGATCGTGAGCGAGGGGACGCGGATGGCCGCGGAGGTCTTCTCGCTCAAGGAGAAAAAGGAGGAGAAACTCCCCACGATCCTCATGGCCCACGGCTGGGGCGGGACGGCCTTCGCCCTCCGGCCCGACGCCGTCACGTTCGCCCAGGCCGGCTTCCTCGTCGTCGCGTTCGACTACCGCGGCTGGGGGAACAGCGAGGGCCGCGTCGTCCTCGTCCAGCCGGCCCCCGCCGACCGGAAGGGGACGACCTTCGCCGCCGAGGTCCGGGAGCTCCGCGAGATCGTGGACCCCCTCGACCAGACGACGGACTGGCTGAACGCCCTCCACTGGCTCCAGGGCGAGAAGGCCTGCGACCCGAAGCGGATCGGGCTCTGGGGGAGCAGCTACTCGGGGGGCCACGTGGTCTGGGTCGCCGCCCGCGACCGGCGCGTCAAGGCCACGTTCAGCCAGGTCGGCGCCTTCGACTCCCGCTTCGTGGTGGCGAACGAGCTCGCGCGGATGAAGACCCTCGGGGACGCCACGCGGCGCGCCCGGGGCGAGCTCGGCTACCCCGAGCCGGCCGTCCGGACCGTCGGGAACCTCCGGGGGGCGCCCGTCGCCGAGCGGCTCATGCACTACGCGCCGATCGAGGAGGTCCCGAAGCTCGGAACCTGCGCCTCGATGTTCGTCGTGGCCGAGAACGAGGAGCTTTTCGACAACCGCCAGCACGGGATCAAGGCCCACGAGCTGGCCCCGGGGCCCAAGAAGCTGGTCACGATCCCCGGCATCAAGCACTACGGGATCTACGGCGAGGCCCGGGAGCGCGCCCAGGCGCTCGCGATCGAGTGGTTCACGGAGCACCTCAAGAAGAGTGATTAGCTGGCTCCTCCTCCTGGCCCAGGCCGCGGCCGACCCGCACGACTGGCCGATGTACAACCGCGACGCCCGCGGCTGGCGGCACAACGACGCGGAACGGCGGCTCTCTCCCGAGACCGTCCCCGGCCTCGAGGAGAAGTGGCGCTTCCCGGCCGATGGCTCCGGGGAGATCGTGGGCGCGATCCACGCGACGCCCGTCGTCGTGAACGGGCACGTCTACTTCGGGACGGCCACCCACACCGCCTTCTACAAGCTCCGCCCCGACGGCACGCCCGCCTGGGTCTACCGTCCCGGCAAGAAGGAGGCGAAGGACCGTCCGCCCGGCTCGCCCGCCCCCAACTTCCTCAGCCCCCAGGAGGGTTTCCTCGCCTCGGCGCTCGTGGTCGGGAACCGCGTCTACGCGGGCGACGTGGCCGGCGTCTTCACCGCCCTCGACCGCGCGACCGGGAAGGTCGTCTGGGAGGTCGACTCCCGGGCCGCGGGCTTCCCCGACGCCCACGCGGCCAACACGTTCATGGCGTCGCCCATCCCGGCGGGCGGGAAGATCGTGGTCGGCGGCGGCGGCTACGAGCACCCCCACCCGCTCAACCCCCTCTACGCCTGCTGCACGGGACGGGGCTTCGTGGTCGCCTTCGAGCCCGAGACGGGCGCGATCGCCTGGAAGTACGACGTGGGCCCGCGACCGGAAAAGTTCGACAAGCCCATCGTCCTCGAGGACGCCAACGGCAAGCACGTCTTCACCTGCGGCCCGGCCACGAGCTCGGTCTGGTCCACGCCCTCGTACGACCGGGAGACCGCGTCGATCTACTTCGGGACCGACGTCCAGAACTCGCCCCGCAAGCCCACCCCCGACGACCCGCGGCCGGACACGGTCTACTCGAGCGCGGTGATCGCGCTCGACGCGGCGACGGGCCGCGAGAAGTGGGTCACCCAGATCAACCGCGGAGACGTCTTCAACCTCAAGATGTCCTCCTACGACCCCGTCACGAAGCGCTACAAGGACCAGTCCGTGGGAGACACGCCGAAGCTCTATGACATCGACCTCGACGGGTCGCGGACGCGGGTGCTGGGATTCGGATGCAAGAACGGCGGCTACTATCTGGCGCGGGCCGACGACGGGAGGATCCTGGCCCAGACCCCGGTCTACCTCGGGCCGCCCGACGACCCGCTCACGCCGCCGCCCGACCCGCGGACGCTCGCGCTCCCGAGCCCGATCGGGGGGCTCCAGACGGGCTGCGCGACGGACGGGACCCGGGTCTTCACGAACGGGATCGACCACATCCAGCTCGGGGTCCGGCGGGGCGTGGGCGGCGCCCCCACGGGCGGCCGCGTGGCCTGCCTCTCGCCCTCGACCGACCGCGAGCTCTGGCGCCACGAGCGTCCGAAGGTCGGCGCCTCGGGCGACCCGGTGGGATCGGGCATCGCGCTCGCCGGCGGCGTGGCCTTCTTCACCACCACCGTGAGCGGGCGGCTCGTGGCGCTCGAGGCCGCCACGGGCCGCGTCCTCAAGGAGATCGAGATCGGGACGGTCTGGAGCGGTCCCTCGGTCTCGCGCGGCCGGGTCTACGTGGGGACGGGGAGCGTCCTCTTCTACGGCAAGCAGGACAAGGGGACGCTCCGCTCCTTCGGCCTCCCGGGCGAAGACGAGGTCGGCCGCATGGGCCGCGGGGACGAGTAGCGCCTCAGCGCCCGCCTTCGAGCGACCATTCGACCAGGGCGTCGAACGCGAGGAGCTTCCCCGGGCTCTCCGGCCAGCGGAGGGTCCCCGTCCCGACCAAGACCACCGAACGCAGCCGGCGCGCGGCGGGGTCGTAGACGCCCTCCCCGGCCAGCTCGACCTCCTGGGCCGAGACCGTCGAGCCCCCGGCCCGGTGCGCCGAGGCGATCCGTCCCGCGTAGGCCAGGACCGCGACGCCGTCCTTGACCGAGCGGACCTCGGCGTCGATCCGGACCCCCGTGACCCAGTCCGGGAGGGGCGCGTGCTGGAAACAGAGGGTCGAGCTGACGCGGCTGAGCCGCCGGGCCGCCGACTCCGGCAGCGTCCACGTCGCCCCCACGGCGCACTCGCCCGGCGGCGCGAGCGCCCGGAACTCCTCTAGTCGAGCGCGACGGGGACCATCGTCGCGGCGATCCGGTCGAGCACGTCGTCGCGCGTCAGCACGTTCTCACGGAACATGCGCGCGATCGTTCAGCAGTCCTCGAGAGGATCGCCCGTGATCCTGTAGAGGAAGACGGGCCGCCGCTCTTCCTTCGCGAGCCGGAACCCCTCGAAGAGGTCGGTGACCCAGGGGACCCGCCAGTACTTGAGGAGCCCCTGGGCCGACGAGCGGAGGGCGTCCACCTTGGCGCGCAGCTCCGGCCGGTCCTGGCCGGCCTCCGACGCCGAGGCCAGGAGCGCCGCCGCCAGGAGGAGACCGCACGCCTTCCCCATCCATCCTTCCGTGCCTCCAGTCCCGGGGAATAGTACCCGCCGGCGCAGTTCCAGGATTCGCGTGCGGTCACAGAACGCAGGGCGAGCGGGTGAGGGCTGGAGAGCCGGCGAAGCAGGATCCGGCGGGGTTCCGTTCGCCGGCTCCCCCCGCCTCGGCGGCTCTCCCTGCGTTCATGCAGTCGGGGAGCGCACGCGATCGTCGAGTATCCGCTCTAAAAGCCTCGCAGCTCGAGCCTCAGGTAGGCGGGGGCCTCGTTCAGGCAGAGTCTCAGGATCATGACCCCCAGCGCGGTCGCCCAGCGGTCGCCGAGAATAGACTCGTTGTCCTGCGCCGCCCACGACCCGTCCGCCCTCCGGTGGGAGAGGAGCTGGCGGATCATCGCCGATCGCCAGCGCTCCCACGCCCGGCCGCCCCGCAGGTAGTTCGCCCGCGTCGCGTAGTAGGCGAAGTACAGGAGGTAGTCCTCCCCCACGTCCACCTGGGTCCCGCCGGGGAGGTGCCGGTCGAGGTCGGCCAGCGCGCTCTCGAGCGCCCCGGATTCCCTCGCGCACAGGAGGCTGACGAGCGCGCCCACGCTGTTCCGGACGTTGCCCGCCGTGCCGCCGGGATCGTCGTAGGAGAACCCGGAATCCGAGCCCAGCCGCTCCGTGTAGTCGGCCGCGCGGTCGACCCCGTCCCGGAGCCCCTCGACCTCGACCCCCGCCGCGCCTGCGGCGACCAATCCCACCAGGCACCAGCCCGTGACCGAGAGGTCCGCGTCCCGGGACTCCGGCCGGTACCGCCAGCCCCCGTGCGCGAGCTCCGTCCGGCGCATCGGGCCGCCCCAGGCGTCGCACTTGCGCTCCGATTGCTGGGCCGCGAGGAGGTACTCCGCCGCCCGGGACGCCGCCGCCCGGGCCTTCCCGGATCCCGCGGCCGCCGCCTCGGCGAGGCCGAGCGTCGCGATCGCGTGCGCGTACTGCGTGTCCCCCACCCCCCGGACCTTCCGGCCCCGCCAGGTCCCCTCGGTCTCCTCGAACAGCTTCGCCAGCGGTTCGACGTACTCGCGGTCGAGGCGCTCCAGGCGGGCGCGCGCATCCGCCCCCTCCGAGAGAGCCGCAAGGACGATCGACTCCGCCCCCAGCACCGGCGCCTGCGCCGTCCATTCGGGCGCCTTCGACAGCAGCCATGCGACGCCCGCATCGATCGCCTTCCGCGCCTCCCGGAGCTCCTCGGCGGAGGGCGCGTCCACCGCCGGGGCGATCGAGAGCTCGTAGCCGCCTCCCGCCGGGGACTCGGCCAAGAAGCCGACCTTGAGGAAGTGGACCCCCGGCTCGAGGACCGGGAAGAACTGGAACGCGGGGGCGTCGTCGTCCACCCAGTAAACGTAGAGCCCGTCCCCCGCGCCCTCCTCGGAGCCCGAGAAAAGCTCCAGTTTCGACTCCACGCGCGGCCGGGCGGCCGGATCGACGGGCCGGGCGAGCAGGCGGAAGGCCCCGCGGGCGGGGATCTCGACCCGGTACCAGTCCAGCTCCTCCGCGCTCCCGGTGACCCGGCCCTGGAGGGCCCGCCCGAGCGGGAGCGCCGTGGCGGTCTCCGCCGAGTCGTTCGGCTCCGCCTCCTTCAGGTCCTGGAGCGCCAGCATGAACCAGAGGGCCGCGGTCATTCGTCCCCCAGCGCGTTGGCGAGGAAGAGGGTGGATCCCAGGTAGCCGACCTTGAACGCCAGGGCGGCCGTGTCGCTGTTCGGGTCCCCCAGCCCCGCCTGGCCCATGAGCTCTCCCGTCTTCTCGCGGAGCTTCTTTCCTCCGACCTTCTCTACCCCGCTCAGGATGTTCGTCTCCTCCGCCCAGAAGTCCATCTCGCGGAGCACGCGCACGATCGCCTCCTCGTGCCTGCCCGCCTCGACCCGGTAGGCGCTGTAGATCCACCAGGCGGCGATCGCCCCGCGCAGCATGTGGACCTGGCCCAGGCCGCCCCCGCCCGACCGGAGCTCCTCCGCCGCCCCCGACAGGTCCCCCGCCGCGCTCTCGAGCGCCGACCGCCAGGCCTCGCGCGTCGCGCCCGTGGCGCCGTGGAGGCCGTCCTCCGTGACCCCGACGTACGACCCGCTCGTCGGGTCGAAGGCGTAGAACCCGGAGGTCGAGAACCCGCCGAACTCGATCTCGCGATTGGGCATCACGACGAGCTGCCCCGCCTCGACGAAGCGCCGCGCGTGGCGTTTCACCTGCTCGGAGACCGGGAGGGCCTCGAGGTCCCCGGAGTTCGCAGAGCCGATCCAGACGAGCTCCGTCCGGAGCCGGTCCACCCGGAGGACGACCTCCTCCAGGCCTGCCGCGCCGGTGTCGACCTCGTGCTCGCCCAGGACCGTCCCCCGGGAGCACACGGCGAGCTTGAGCTTCCGCGGCGGGCCGGCGGGGAGGCGGAAACGGCCGTCCACCCACGTGACCGCGAGCGTCCGGTCGCCGGAACGGAGCTCCGCCCCCGCGACCCCCAGCCCCTTCCGATCCAGGACCCTCCCGCGGACGGGGGCCTGGACCTCCACGAGGCGGTCGGCCATGCCGACCGGGAAGAGCGGATCGTCGAGGATCGCGACCTCCGAGGTCCCGATCCGGACGCGGAGCGTGGGGAGGTCCACGGGACGCCCGTTCACGGGGACCGTGTGCGTCCCCGCCCCGAGCGGGGCGACCGTCCCCTTCCACTCGACGGGCCGCGGCCCGGCGGGGTCGTCGCCCGCGCCGCGGCGGGCCTCGAGGGTCATCTCGAACGGCCGGCCCGCCTTGAGGTCGGCGTGAGTCCGCCGCGACAGGCAGAACGAGGTCGCGTCCTTCTGCTCCGAGGGCCCCATCACGTACCACGGGTTGTGGGTCCGGGCGTCCTCGAGCGCCCGGGCGAGGATCGAGCGGGTCCCAGTGGCGGGGACCGCCCCCTCGCGGAGGGTCCAGCGGTACGTCAGCCCCTCCGCGCAGTCCTCCACGCGGACCGTCTGCTCCGTCCGCTTCTCCCCTTCGCCCCAGCGGAAGACGAAGCGCGATCCGGGCGCCACGAGGGGCTCGGACCCCGGGCGGATCTCGACCTGGAGGACGTAGTCGGCCGGGAGGCCGCCGGCCATGAAGGCGGCCTCCACCAGGAGCGCCGCCTCCTCGGGTCCCGCGGCCACGTGGTCGAGCTTCCCATCCACGACCCGGGGGGAGACCGAGGGGAGCGCCTTCGAGAGGAGGTCGGCGCGGACCGGGCCGCCGCGCAGGCGGACGCCGGCCGGATCGCGCGAGGCGACGAAGGCCGGGTCGGCCGCGCCCTGCGCCCGGAAGCGGGCCTCCCCGTCGGCCCCCGCGTAGTCGAGCACCGCCTCCGCCGTCTCGCGCGCGGCCGCGAGGCGGCGGGAGACGCGGTTCGGATAGTCGTCGCGGAGGGACGAGAAGACGGCGAACGCGGAGACGGCGGGGAGGCCGGTCCGCTCCGCCAGGAAGTGCTGCTCGAGGCCCGACTCGGCCATGCTCCGTGCCTGGTTGGCGAGGTAGGCGTCGGCGGGCTTCCCCTCGAAGGCCGTCCGGTTGAGCCGGAGGTCGATGGCGACCGCGGGCGCCGGGAGCGCCGGGAGCTGGAAGGCGGACCAGACGAGGATGCGGGGGTGCTCGAAGAGGGCGAGGACGCCGAGGTCCTTCTCGAGCTTCCCGAGCAGCCGGTCCGCGTCGCGCGCGTAGTCGAGGAGCGCGAGGTAGGGCTTGGCCTCCGGCGCCTCCCGGCGGCCGCGCTGCCGGAGGAGCAGTTCCTCCTTCTCGCGGACGTAGGGCGTGACGCGGCAGGGGAGGACGATGAAATCGTGACGGTCGCCCGCGCGGGCGGTCCGGGGCCCGAGGCGGTTGTCGCGGCGCCAGAGCTCGCGGACCACGGCGAGGGGTTCCGGGCGTCCCGGCCGCTCGACGCTGAAGACGGTCTCCTCGCCCTGGAGGGCCTCCGACGAGGCCACGTCGGCGGGGGCGGAGCCGGGCGCGCGGATCTCGTAGCGCCACTTCCCCTCGCCCTCGGCGCGGAGCGAGTGGACGTCGCCGACGAGCGCGGCGATGGGCCCGTCGTAGACGGCGTGCTCGACGGGCCCCGACTCCAGGAGCCGCCGGTGGGCGATGCGGATCCGGTATCCCGCCGCGGCGGCCGGGGCGGGCCGGCCGCAGTGGGCCAGGAGCGCGTCGGCCAGCGCCTTCTTCTCCTCCGGCGAACCGCTTCCGTGCCAGAGGGCGCCCAGGGCGCCCTTCACGTTCCCCTCGTAGGAAAGCGTGCGGATCTCGTCGCGGACGAACGCCTCGACGCGCGCCGGATCGCGGCCGAGCTCGTGCGCCTTCGCGCGGAAGTAGTCGAAGGGAGGCTCCTCCGTCCTGGGGCATCGGAGGAGAAGGAGCAGGAGGAGCGCCAGTACGACGAGCGCCGCGGCGACCCAGAGGGCCCGGCGGCGGGCATCGGACCGGAGAGCGCCGGAGGTCACCGCAGCATTCTGTGAAACGACGCGGGATCGGGCAAGGAGAAGGATCGTTCCCGCTTGCGCAACGGCCGGGACGTGGCATGATGGGGTCGGGCATGGCGGACCTCGCGATCGACGTCCAGGAACTCCCCGGGGTGAGGGGGGCGGGGAAGGTGACGCTGCGCGGACCGATCGACGGCCGCACCGTGCTCGCCCTGCGGACCGAGCTCTCGGGCCAGGTCCAGCGCGGCGTCGACCGCTTCGTGGTCGACATGAGCGGCGTGACCTACGTCAATTCGACCGGCCTCTCCTTCTTCATCACGCTGGCCGGGGACGGGGACCGGCTCGCGCTCGTCCGGGTGCAGCCCAAGGTCAAGGTCGTCTTCGAGATGATGGGCCTGGGCTCGCTCCTCAAGATGGTGGACACCGCGGAGGAGGGCCTGCGCCACGTGGCGCCCGCCGCCCGCCCGGAGCCGGCCTCCGCGCGCCGCCCCGGCTTGGGCCTGGCGGTCGCGCTCGCCCTCGCCGCCGTCGCGATCCTCGCCGTGAGCCTCTACCTGTCGGCGAACCCCGTCGCGACCGCCGAGGACCTGATCCGGGCGATCGACGCCGGGCTGGACCGCCTCCCCCCCGGCACCCGGAACCTCATCCCGCCCCAGGACCGGACGCGGCTGGAAACCCTGCGCCTCAGGCGGGGCGGGAACCCCGAGGACCTCGAGTTCCTCCGGGAGCGCATGCTGCGGCAGCTCCTCCCCGCCTTCGAGAGGGACGCCGAGTTCGTCAAGGCCCGGGTCGCGGAGCTCCAGGTCAAGGTCAAGGACCCCACGGCCGTCGACGTCATCCGGTTCAAGGACGGCCGGAGGATGGAGGGCCGGGTTCTCGCGGAGACGGAGGAGTCGGTCCAGGTGCAAGGATGGGCCGGCCGCGCGGCGTACTCCAGGTCCGACGTGCTCGGGATCGACCGGGGGAGGGGCGCGGGCGCGAGATTCGCCGCGAAGCTCGGTGAAGCCGGCGGCGCGCTCGAAGGACTCGCGAGGCTCCTGGCATGGTGTCGGGAGGCCAATCTCAAGCACGAGGGGGACTACGTCTCCTGCCTGATCCTGGAGCGGGACGCCTCGCACGAACCGGCGAGGGCGCGGCTCGGCCTCAGGAAGCCCGACGGAGCCCGCCCCTAGGGCGCCCGCTTCCACCCCAGCCGCGCCAGGAAGATGCCGGCCTTGCCGTGGTCCCGGTAGGCGGCGAGCCAGGTCCGGTCCCCGTCCACGACCAGTTCCGGAGCCAGGTACTCGAAGACGTTCGGGCCGGCGAGCGAGGCGACGGGCGGGCCCTCCCAGCGCGAGAGGTCGCGCGACGCCAGCACGTTCAGCTGCTCCAGGCGGTACAGCCAGCCGCCCCGCTCGAGAACGAACGGGCTCTCGGCCATCGCGAAGAGGTATCCCGGGGGCGACGGCGAGACGACGCCGACGTCGGTCTTCTCCGCGCTCCAGGGTCCCGCCAGCCTCGGGGCCGTCCGGTACGAGACCGTGTGGTCCTTCCGCTCCGGGTACTTCCCCGGCCGGATGTCCGTGAAGAAGGCGTACCACTTCCCGTCCCTCGCGCGGTGGTCGAAGAGCGCGAGGTCGCGCGGCATGTCGAAGAATCGGAACGCGCCGTCCGCCGCCCGCGCCGGCTCGAAGGCCTTCCCGTCCTTGCTCGTCAGCGCGTGGGCCCCGGTGCTGCTGTAGAAGAGCCAGTACGTCCCCTCTTCAAGGACGCAGTGCGGCGCCTGGGCCCTCCCCTCCCGGTGCCCGAGCTTCGCGTCCGACGTCAGGAAGATCCCCCGGGGCTCCCAGTCCGCGTCCTCGAGCGACTTCCCCTCCCAGCGGTAGAGGAGGCGGCCGTCGCCCGGGTGGGCCGTGTTCCGGATGCAGGAGACGAGCTGCCAGGTCCCGTCCGCGGCGCGGAAGATCGTGAAATCGACGGTCTGCTCCTTTCCCGTCCCGAACCGCTCCAGTTTCGGGGGCGCCGCGATCCGCCGCCAGCCGCCCTCCAGGAAAGGGATCTCCGGCTTTCCTTCCGCCCCCTGGAGTCCGGCGAGCGCGGCCAGGATCGCGACGAGCATGGTCGGTTTCCTCCCTTCCGCTATCCTATCTCCGGCGTCCCATGGGAAGTAGCCCCGTGTAGTCCGGGGAAGCCGTAGACTAGTCAGGGAACGCGATGACGGCCCTGCTCGCCCTGGTCCTGAGCCTGCACGACGACGCCCTCGCGCCGCTCAAGGCGGCGTACGAGGCGGAGCGGGCGAAACCCGCCGCCCAGCGCCTGGCGACGATCGACGCGGTCGGCGCGCTCAAGACCGACGAGGCCGAGGCCTTCCTCGAGGAGGTCTTCGACAAGGAGAAGGACCCCGCCGTCCGGACCCGGGCGCTGGAGGCGCTCTGGACGACCGGCACCGCGAAGGGCGTCCGGAAACTGGCCGCCGTCGCCCAGGACGCGAAGGCCCCCACCCTCCTCCGCGCCGCCGCCCTCGACCCCCTCGTGGCGAACCGGACGCGGGAGGGCCTGGCCTCCGCCAAGTCCATCCTCCGCGAGGCCGGCGAGATGCGGATCCGCGGCTTCGTGGCCCTCCGGTCCTACCCGATCGAGGACACGCAGCCCTCCTGGCGGAACGCGCTGGGCGACTCCGACGCGCTCGTCCGCGGCATGGCCCTCCAGGCCCTCGCCCCCCTCAAGGAGCTCAAGCTCCAGGAGCAGGCCAAGCAGGCCCTCCTCGACCCGGCGGAGGAGGCGCTCGTCAAGTACGGGGCCGTCGCCGTCCTCAAGGCCGCCGACGGGATCGCCAACTGCCGCGTCCTCCTTCTCGCCGCCGCCACCCCCGACCCGACCCTCCGCCGCCTCCTTTCCGACGCCCTGGGCGCCAACACCGACGACAAGGCGCCCGACGTCATCTACCAGGCGCTCCGGAACGCCGACCCGAACGTGCGCCTCGTCGCCGCCCGCTCGCTCGGGACGCTCAAGCACGACCGGGCGATGGACCGCCTCTCCGAGCCGCTCAAGGACAAGTCCCCCGAGGTCCGGCAGGCGGCGCTGGAGGCGGTGGCGGAGCGGAAGGACCGCAGGAGCGAGGCCATCCTCCAGCGCGAGGCCCAGAAGTCCGACGAGGAGTCGTCCGCCGCGGCGATCGCCCTCCTCCCGCTGTTCCCTTCCGAGGAGACCCGGAAGCTCCTCCTCAAGCTCGCCGTCCACTTCAAGACCTCCGTTTCGATCCCCGCGCTCGAGGCGCTGGGGGAGCTGCGGATCCCGGAGGCGCTGCCGGTCTTCGAAAAGGCGCTGAAGGCGAAGGAATGGCCCGTCCGGGTCACCGCGATCCGCGGCCTCTCCAAGCTCAAGGCGAAGGAGTCCGTCGACCTCCTCGTCGACCGGATCGCCCAGGAGGAGGGCCGCATGCTCGCCGAGTGCGCCGACGCGCTGCGCGCCCTCACGGGCAAGGGCTTCGGCTACGCTCCGGGCGCCTGGAAGGAGTGGTGGACGAACCACCGGGAGGCCTTCGCCTTCGACGGGGCGCCGGCGGCCACGGGCGCGCCCGGCTCGACGACCTACCACGGGATCCCGGTCCTGAGCCTCCGCATGGTCTTCTGCGTGGACATGTCCGGGAGCATGTCGGAGGCCGCCGAGAAGGACTCGCGGATGGAGCAGGCCAAGCGCGAGCTCGGCCGGACGCTCGGCTCCGTCTCGAAGGAGTCCTACGTCAACCTCATCTTCTTCGACGACCGGATCGAGCCCTGGCACCGGCAGCTGGTCCCGATCAAGCAGCACCTCCTGGTCGCCCAGCAGATCGTGGCGCGCCTCGAGCCGCGGGGGCGGACGAACATCTTCGACGCCCTCGAGCTCGCGTTCCAGCACAAGGACGTGGACACGATCTACCTCCTCTCCGACGGCGAGCCCACCGACGGCCGCGTGATCGAGCCGGGGGACATCCTCCGGGAGGTCAAGCGGATGAACCGCCTCCGCCAGGTGGTGATCCACTGCGTCTCGTTCGGCCCGAGCCCGTTCATGAAGGGGCTCGCGGAGCAGAACGGCGGGCAGTACGTGGAGATCCGATAGGAGGAATCCGGAATCCAGAATCCGGTATCCGGAATCCGTCCCCCTCCCCCCGGGGGGTGCTACCGGCGGACTTCGAGCACGCCATCAATGCCGGCGTCCCACACCACGTCTCCACCGATATCGACGCCGCCGGCAGCCACGCTCCAGAGCTTCAGATGGCTCTCCGTCACTGAATGCATCAGCTTCGTCCCAAAGGGATCCTTGAGTTCCAGAACCTCTCCAGTGGCGAGAAAGCGGCTCGCGATCCGCAGGAGTCGGAGCTTCACAATGAGCATCCGGGAATGGCGGTCGGGCCTCAGTCGCTGGAACCCGAGGTTCTGGAGGACGGAGTGCGATGCAGCCCTAGCCTCGACTTCCTGGCGGATCCTATCGCATTCCTCCTTGCTCGCTGTCCAGGAATGGGATTCCGCGACGGCCAACCGGCGCAACCATGATGCGACCAGATCGAAGCTCTTGACCTTCTCCAGCCGCAACGACCATGCGGATCGCCAAGTCGGTACCGGAGGTCGCGGAAGCGGATCTTCGGAAAGCATGCCGCGAAGCTGATCGAGCCGGTCGTTTCGTATCGCGCGGCCCAGCAAGGCGGCAGCGTTGAGCACGTCGCTCGCCCTGGAATGGGACGATTCGTCCAAGCTCCGCAGCGTCCGTTCCAGTCGAAGCAGGACTTCCTTCGGAAGGTTCCCCTGAACCACCAGGTTCCGGAGTCCGTCGAACGCCATCCGATGCACTTCTTCCCCGCATGACCAGGCGGTGGGGGATCCGTTCTGCGCCAGGTCTCGTCCCAGTTGACATAGGTCCAAGAGCGTGTCCGTGGCCCCGGCGGCGCGCCCTTCCTTCCGCAGGTTCTCCGCCTTCAGCACGGCGAGCCGGGCCAACTCATACCACGGCTCCTTCATCCGCTCGAAGCGTGGGGAAGCGTCGGGCGCAACTGCCTCATAGGGCGACGTTGCGACGTCACATCGCGCCCCACGATGAAGATGTTCAAGAGCCGTCTTCGGATCATCCAGGTGGGGAATGGCTTTCATATAGGAGTCCCACGCATCGCCCGAAACCGGGGCTTCATGGAGCAGGGGACGGGGTTGTTCGAGCGCCCGCGCCTCTTCAAACGGACTCTGGATCGCTCGATCCATCTCGGACCATCGCCGCTCGATGGTCATGTAGATCCACCCCCACACGGCGAGCACGAGAACCGCGAAGGAACTGACGATGAGAGCGGCAATCTTCCAAGGGGCTACGTTTCGAAGTCTGAACTTCATCCTCGGCTGAATGGTACCGGATTCCGGATACGGGATTCCGGATTCTACCCCAGCACCTCCAGGTGCTCCACGTGCTCGCTGCGGACGGTGCGGGGGTGGCCGCTGTCGGTGCGGAGCACGAGGCCGTCCACGGGATCCACCTCCTCCACCACACCCGAGAACGCCTTCCCGTCCTGCCGCACGCGCACGCGCTTCCGGAGGATGAACGACCGCTCGCGCCAGGCCTTCCGGTATTCGCGGAGGCCGCCCCGCAGGCGCTGGGCCCAGTCGTCGGCGGCCTCGAGGAGGGCGCGGGCCACGGCCACTCGGGAGACGTCCGGGCCGAGCGAGGTCGCCTCCATCCCGGGCGGGTGGGCGTTCACGTTGAGCCCGACCCCCACGATGAAGACGTCGGGCCGGCTCGAGATGAAGCGGGCCTCGACCAGGGTCCCGGCGATCTTCTTCCCGTGGAGCATGACGTCGTTCGGGAAGCGGATCCGGGCCTCCTCGCCCACGGCGTCCGCCGCGGCGAGCGCGCCGAGCGCCGTCAGGAGCGGGACCCGCTCGGCCTCGATCTCGGGCCGGAGCACGATCGAGCAGAGGATCGCCTTCCCGCGCGGGGCGATCCAGGAGCGGCCGAAGCGGCCGCGCCCCTTCGACTGCTCCTCGGCGAAGAAGACGGTCCCGTCGGGCGCCCCCTCCAGGGCCGCCCGCCACGCCAGGTCGTTCGTCGACTCGCAGGACTCCACGCAGACCACGCGGCGGCCGACCGTCCGGCTGTGGAGCTTCGCCTGGATCGCCTCCGGCGTGAGCTTCATAGGTCCAGGGAGATGTCGACCGCCGGAGCGGAATGCGTGAGGGCGCCCACGCTCACGCGGTCGACCCCCGTCCGGCAGACCGCCCGGACCGTCTCGAGGGTCACGCCGCCGGAGGCCTCGATGGCGAGGCGCGGATGGATCGAGCGGACGGAGCGGACGGCGCGGGCGAGGGCGGCGGGGACGAAGTTGTCGAGCATGAGGACGTCGACGGGCAGCGTGGCGAAGAAGACGGCCTGTGCGAGGGTCTGCGCCTCGATCACGACGGGGAGGCCGCGCTCCGCGAGCTCGAAGACCCTCTCCCGGAGCGTCTCCAGGTCGCCGATCGCGGCCACGTGGTTGTCCTTGATCATGACCCCGTCCGAGAGGCCGGCCCGGTGGTTGTGCCCGCCGCCGCAGCGGACGGCGTACTTCTCGAGGGCCCGGAGCCCGGGGGTCGTCTTCCGGGTGTCGTAGACCCGGACCGGCCGCGCGAGGTCGACGAAACGCCGCGTGAGCGTGGCCACGCCCGAGAGCCGCTGGAGGAGGTTGAGCGCCGTCCGCTCCCCCGCCAGCACGCGCCGGGCCGGGCCCGAGACGGCCGCGAACGCGGCGCCCTTCCGGACGCGGTCGCCGTCCCGCGCTCGCGACGAGAAGGCCGCGCCCATCTGCCAGAAGACCTCCGCAGCCGCCGGGATTCCGCAGAGGACGAGGTCCTGCCGGGCGACGAAGCGGCCGCGCGCGCGGGCTCGGCCCACGATCGGGGACGTGACGTCGCGGAAGGCCCCGTCCTCGCGCAGGGCGCGCCGGACGAGGTCGGCGACGTCGGAAGGCCGGAGCGGGGCGTTCAAGGGCCGGCATTCTAGCATGCCGCCCGCCGCGCCAGAAGTCCCGGCGGGGGCCGGACCCCCCGCCTCCCGGCCGCTCAAGAGCCGCGCAGGAACAGGTCCACGTTTTCGGCCGTGACGGTGAACGTGCCCGTGTTGTAGTTCACCGGGATGCTGCTCACGCCCGGCTTCATCTTCAGCGTCGAGTGGACGTGGTCGTAGAGCGCCTTCACGCCGAAGTACGTGAAGAGCTCCCGCTTCTGCCCGATGCAGGCCGTTAGGATCCCCTCCTTGATCATCTGGAGATGCTGGTCCATCGTCTCGACGGAGGTGACGACGATCTTCCCCACCTTGCCCGCCTCCTTCACGGCCTGCCCCATGCCCGGTCCGCTCTCGGAGTCGAAGCCGGCCATCCCCACCAGCTCGGGGTGCGCCTGGATCACCCCCGCGGCCACGCGCGTGGCCTCCATCACGTTGCCCTTGTCCTGGAGCGGCTCCATCACCGCGAGCCCCGCCTTCTCGGCGACGGACCGGAATCCGGCGAAGGCCTGCTGGTCGATGGACTGCTCGATCAGGCCCAGGAGGGCCACCTTCCCGCGGCGCCCCCGGAGCGCCCTCACCATCGCCTCGGCCTGCCGGACCCCGATCTCGGTCCAGTCCGTCCCGATGAAGGCCAGTCGCTTGCTCCCCGGCACGTCGGCGTCGACGCAGACGACGGGGACGCCCGCGTCGACCGCCCGGTCGATCGCCGGAACGAGCGCCGAGGGATCCCAGCCGACGACCATCATGCCCGCCGGCCTCCGGGCGGCGGTCTGCTCCACGGCGGCCACGAGGCCGGGAATGTCGACCGTGTCGGGTCCGGCGATCCGCACCTTGACGCCGAGGTCCCTCCCCGCCTGCTCGAGGGCGGGGTGATCCCGGCTCCGGAACAGGCCCAGGTGGGCGTTGGCCGAGAGCCAGACGTATTCCTCGTCCCGCGCGGCGGGCGCCGTTCCCCCGCCCCCGGCCGCGCGCGCCGCGCGCCGCTCCGGGCTGACGTACGTCGACAGGACGGCCCCGCCCGCCAAGCCCGCCCCGACCACCAGGACATCGCGTCGCGTCGGCTTCATGACTCCCTCGCTCGGTTCTGCACCGCGTCCAGGATCAGCGCCAGGATGAGGATGCACCCCACGACGATGGAGTGCCAGTGGGGCGGGACGTCGGCGGTCAGGATCGTGTTCTGGATGAGCGCGATGAACAGGACGCCGATCAGCGCGCCCGCGATCGTCCCCTTCCCGCCCGAGAGGCTGGCGCCCCCCAGGATGACCGCCGTGATCACGCGGAGCTCGGCGCCGACGCCGGCGTTGGAGACCGCCGTGCTGAAGCGCGCCGCGGTCGCCAGCCCGGCGGCTCCGGCCAGGATCCCCGTCAGCGTGAAGGCCAGGATCTGGATCCGCTCCACCCGGATCCCGGAGAGTCGGGCGGCCTTCCGGTTGCTTCCCACGTAGTAGAGCTGCCGGAAGCTCCGCGTGTTCCGGAGAAGCAGGTGCGCCGAGGCCGCCAGGACGAGCATGAACCAGACCGGAATCTGGAGCCGCAGGAAAGGATCTTCGGCCTGGCCGATCCAGGTGAATTCCCGGGGGAGGTTCACGATGCTCGGGCCGCCCACCAGGAGGGCGACTCCGCCGAAGATCAGGAGATTGCCCAGGGTCGTGATGAGGGCGTTCACGCGGAGCCGCGCCACGAGGACCCCGTTGAGCCAGCCTCCCGCCCCCGCCGCGGCGAGGCCCGCTGCCACGGCCGCCGCGACGGGCCAGTTCCGGACCGCGAGCAGCCCCCCCGTGATGACGCCGGCCATGGAGAGCGTGGAACCCACCGAGAGGTCGAAGACGCCCGCGATCAGGAGCGCCATCATCCCGACGGCCACGATCCCGTCGGCCGCCAGGTTGTTCAGGATGGCCCGGGCGTTCTCCCACGAGAAGAACGTGCTCGGGTAAAGGATCGAGAAGACGATGACCGCGAGGTAGATGACGAGAAGGAGATCGACCTCGCGCGAGGGGGGACGGGACGGCGCCTTCGGGGGCTCCACGCCTCAGCCCATCGACGCGAGCTTCAGGACGTCCGTCTCCCGCGCCCCCTTGGGAAGCTCCCCCGCGATCCGGCCCTCGCGGAGGACCAGGAGGCGGTCGGAGACGGCCAGGATCTCCGGGAGGTCGGACGAGATCGCGACCACGGCCGCGCCCGAGCGCGCCAGCCCGAAGAGGAGCTCGTGGATCTCGGCCTTCGCCCCCACGTCCACGCCCCGCGTGGGCTCGTCCACGATGAAGACCCGCGGCCGGACGCGGAGCCACTTGGCCAGGGCGAGCTTCTGCTGGTTCCCGCCGCTCAGGTTCCGGACGGGCTCCTCGGGCCCGCGGCAGACGACGCGGAGCGAGCGGCAGAGGTCCTCGGTCGCCGCCCGCTCCCCGCCGGAGGCGTAGCGCCAGCCCCCCGGGCGGGCCACGGACACCGCCGCCACGTTCTCCTCGACCGTCATGTCGAGGAAGAGGCCGCCCTCCTTCCGGTCCTCCGAGAGATAGCCGATCCCGGCCGCGATCGCGTCCGCCGGCGATCGGAGGTCCACCCGGAGGCCGCCGACCCGGACCTCCCCGGACGCGACCCGCCGCGCCCCGAAGAGGGCGAGCGCGAGCTCGGTGCGCCCGGCCCCGACGAGGCCGGCCATCCCCACGATCTCGCCCGCCCGCACGGAGAAAGAGATCTCCCGCAGCCTCGGCCGCGCGCCCGGGCGATCGGTGAGCCCCGAGACGTCCAGCATCGGGGGACTTCCGTGCGGCGCCGCGTCCGCCCGCGGCCGATGCAGGTCCACTTCGCGGCCCACCATCCGGGCGACCAGGTCCGCGGGCGCGAGCGCCGAGGCGGGAAACGTGCCCCGGCCCGCGCCGTCCCG
>Ga0187893_10002993_pt1 | contig 35472 bp, 33 predicted proteins | sample MA1701074metaG_FD_139574 | JGI IMG/M metagenome (GOLD analysis project Ga0187893, IMG submission 139574) | White microbial mat communities from a basaltic lava cave in the Kipuka Kanohina Cave System on the Island of Hawaii, USA - MA170107-4 metaG ...
AGAACGTGTGGCTGTTCTCGTGGGAATGACGGTCCAGGCGGTCGAGACGGATCTCCACACCGGAAGCCGTTCGCGTCTCCTCGAAGGCCGTGGCGAGGTGCCGTTCGATCTCCTCCCACGGCGTCTCCTCGATCAATGTGAAGTCCAGGTCCTCGGAGAATCGGTAGTCCGCGAAGTAGCACTTCTTGAGCGCGGTCCCTCCCTTGAACGCGAGGCGGTCCCGGAGCGGGCTGCGGGACAATCCGACCAGGAGCCACGAGAGGCAGTAGTCGCTCTCGAGAACCGTCTCCGGGATGCGCCGTCCTCCCCGTTCGGCGAGGCGGTTGGATAGAAGCGAGAGGTCCCGCTGCGGAATCACGGGTCAGGTGCTCGCGAGGGCCCGGATCTCTTTGGGATCGATGTTGAGCTGAAGGCGCCAGCGGCGGAGGCGTTTTCCTTCGGCCGGGAGGACCGGGTCCAGCCGGACGTAGGTCGCCGTCAGGCCGGCACGAAGAGGGTCCAAGTCCGGCTCTCCGGCCATCTCGTAGGTCTCCAACAGGAACCCGAGCCGGCGCACGACGGCGCCGATGCCGAGCCGCCTCGCGTACTGGACAAGTCGGTCGACGTTCATGTCCTCTCGTCGCATCCAAAGGCCCTTGGCGACCTCGGTCAGCCCGCCGCAATGCTCAGGCTGCTTGAGCCCGTCGATGATCGTCCGTTCCAGGTCGCTCACGCGCACCTTCTCCTGCTTGCTCACCCAGTGGTCGGTGAGGCCGAAGAGATGCCGGCGCTGGCAGCGGACGAACCGGAACTCCACGCCCGACGCCGTCAGGGAGCGCCGGGGCGTCGGCGAGGTCACGATGACCACCAGCTGGGGCTGGGTTCTCATGCCGTGGATCACCATGGCGGTCGCGTGGGAGAGGTAGTAGTCCTCGCCGTTCATGATCTCCCGGGCGACGACGAGAGGGTTGCCCGGGTAGGTCCGCTCCCTACCCAACTCGAAGGGGACCAGGACGTAGAGCCCGGGCTTCAGGCGGGACGCCACGCCACGGTCCACGAGCTTGCGGACAAAGCTCCTCGCGGAGGTCTCGGAGAGGCCCGTGATGTCCCGGACATCCTCGAGGCGGAACACGGCACGGCTCCGCTCGTGGAGCGTGGTCACCAGCTTGGCCGCCTGGGGGCCCAAGGTCTTCAGAGATGTACTGTTCGTCAGCATTTCGTGCCCTTACAGGGCACATTCTACATCTGCGATAGACCTCAGTCGAGCAGAAAGTTACTCTACGGAGTCCGTTCGTGCCTCGTAAGGGCACTTAATGCATACGAACTATAACATTCGAACCAGGATGGAGATCCACACAGCCGGTCACTGGGGAGACGCTGGCCGGTAGGCGCACCTCATGAAAGCGGAACCGATGGGCACGCGTCCGATCCGTCACAAGTGCGAGCGCACGTCGATCCGGTAGACGGGCACGCCTCGGCGTCGCGCCTCCGCGCTCTCACCTCCGCGCTCGCCTAGGGGAGCTTGTGGGAGAGAAGCGCGACCTCGGGGCCCTCGTGGAGAACTCTGAGCGGGTCATGGCCGAGGGCACGGCCCCCAAGAGAAGCACCTCCTCCACCGGCGGGTGAAGAAGGTGCCGGTCCATGATCGACGAACCGTGGAGGTCTGGTAGGGGTTACCAAACCCCCAGCGGTTCGAAGACTGGAACAACTGGCTCCGCAGCTAGGATTCGAACCTAGAACCTACCGGTTAACAGCCGGTAGCTCTACCATTGAGCTACTGCGGAATCTGGGGCGTCACTTATAGCCCAGTATCTCGGCTACGCAAGACGTGGCGCTGAAGGCGCGGCCGGGGAGGCGGCGGACGAGGCGGCGGCGGAGGCGCCCGCCGGGCGCCCGGCGCCGCAGTAGCGCAGGCAGGAGGCGATCTCGGCCTTCAGCTTCGTGCGGGGGACGATGCGGTCGATGAAGCCGTGGTCGAGCAGGAACTCGGCGCGCTGGAAGCCGTCGGGGAGTTGGGTGCCGATCGTCGTCTGGATGACCCGCGGGCCGGCGAAGCCGATCAGCGCGCCGGGTTCGGCGAGGATCACGTCGCCGAGCGCGGCGAACGAGGCGATCACGCCGCCGGTGCAGGGGTCGGCGAGCACCGAGACGTAGGGGAGGCCGGCCTCGGAGTGGCGGGCGATCGCGGCGCTCGTCTTCGCCATCTGCATCAGCGAGAGCGCCCCTTCGTGCATGCGCGCGCCGCCGCTCGTCGCGAGGAGCACCAGCGGCACGCCCGACTCCGTCGCGCGCTCCGCCGCGAGCGCGAAGCGCGTGCCGACGACGATGCCCATCGACCCGCCAACGAAGTGGAAGTCGAGCACGCCGAGCACGATGTCGATGCCGTCCAGCTTCGCGGCGCCCACCATCGCCGCCTCGTCGAGGCCCGACTTCTCCCGCGAGCGCTCCAACGTGCCGTCGTACCCCTCGAAATCGAGCGGGTTCGTCGTCGCGATCTCCTGCCCGAAGGCGACAAAGCTCCCCGGGTCCGCGAGGTGCTCGACGCGCTGCGGCGCGGTCACCTTGAAGTGGCAGGGGCACTCGGTGCAGACGCCGAGGTTCTCGTCGAGCTTCTTCTTCTCGAGCAGCGTGCCGCAGGCGGGGCACTTGAGCCAGAGCCCGCGGGGGATGTTCTTCTTCTTGCGGAAGTTCCAGCCCATCGCGCGCTACGCCCCCCTCCGCAACGCGGCGATCGCGCCGGCGCGGTCGCGCTCGCCGAAGACCGCGGTCCCCGCGACGAGCACCGTGGCCCCGGCCGCCCACGCCGCCGCGGCCGTCTCCGGGACGATGCCGCCGTCCATCTCGATCTCCCCCCCAAACCCCCCCTCCTCCCTCAACCAGCGGACCTTCGGGAGCGCTTCGGGCAAAAACCTCTGCCCGGCGAAGCCCGGCTCCACCGACATCACGAGCACCATCGCGCAGCGGCCGAGCCAGGGCCGCACGCGCGCGATGTCGGTCTTCGGCTTCACGACGAGCCCCGCCTTCGCGCCCTTCGCTTCGATCGCGTCGATGACCCGGTCCGGGTCCTGATCGACCTCGACATGGAAGGTCACGAGGTCGGCCCCCGCCTCCGCGAAGCGCGGCCCGTAGGCGAGCGGGTCGCGGATCATCAGGTGGCAGTCGAGGGGCAGTTCGGTGAGCCGCCGGATCGCCTTCACGATGAACGGGCCGAAGGTCAGGTTCGGAACGAAATGGCCGTCCATCACGTCGAGGTGGAGCAGGTCGGCGCCGCCGGCGGTCACCGAGGCGATCTCGTCGCGCAGGATCCCGAAATCGGCGCTCAGCAGCGACGGGGCGATCTTTCGCACGGCCGGATTGTAAGCTAAACCCACGCTGCGTCGCCTGCTGCTCCTCACCCTCCCGCTGCTGGCCGCCCTCGGGCTCTGGCTCTGGGGCAGGCCCCCCTCGCCCTACGTGCTGCGGGAGGAGTGCCTGCGCTTCCAGGAGGAGCGGCGGGAGCGGGCCGGGGCGTTGCGGCTCGAACTGATGCAGATCGAGGAGAGGGGGCCCGGGGGAGAGGAGGCGAGGGAGGCGCGCCGCGACTACGAGGGCTATCTCGCCACGTCGAAGAGGCTGATGCTGCGCGGCTGGGAGGTCCTGCTGCTGCCCGCGCCGGCGCCTCCGCCGCCCGCCCGCGACTACCTCGTCGCCTTGGAGGTCGACCCGAGCACGCGCCTCGACCGCCCCGAGATCAAGGGGGTCATGCGGGTCTGGATCGCGCCGCGCGGGTGGCTCGCGCGGCTCTTCGCGTAGGGGCTCAGCCCCGCACGACGAAGATCGCGAGCAGCGCGCCGACGACGGCGAGCGCCGCGACCCCGTGCATCGCCTTGAAGAAGGCGGCGTTCGGCTGGGGCCCCTCCCCCTTCAGCGCGAAGAGCTTCCGGCTCAGCAGGATGTCGCAGAGGAGCAGCACGACCACGCAGGTCAGCTTCATGTGGAAGTAGCCCTGCTTCATGTACTGCTTCTGCCACGGGTCCGAGAGGAGCAGGAGGAGGCCGGTGACGAGGACGATCGCGAGCCCGCCCCAGTCGACGAACTTGTGCATGCGCCGGAAGACGCGGTAGCTGTCGTCGCGCGACGCCGCGGTCGGGAAGCGCACCGCGTGGCCGAGCAGCCTCGTCAGCGCGAGGAAGCCGCCGGCGTAGATGACCATCCCGAGCACATGGAGCCACTTGATCCAGAGCATTCGTCCCTTTCAGCGCAGCGCCGCGAGACCGGGCAGCGGCTTGCCTTCCAGCAGTTCGAGCGACGCGCCGCCGCCGGTGCTGACATGGGTCATCTTCGACTCGAGGCCGAACTGCGCGACGGCCGCGGCGCTGTCGCCTCCGCCGACGACCGTCGTGCCGCGGCAGCGCGCCATCGCCTCGGCCACCGCCCTCGTGCCCGCCGCGAAGGCGGGCCACTCGAAGACGCCCATCGGGCCGTTCCAGACGACGGTGCCGGCGCTCTCGACGCGGGCCGCGTAGCGGCGGCGCGTCTCGGTGCCGATGTCGAGCCCCATCAGCCCCGCCTCGATCTCCGGCGTCGCGATGCTGTAGGGCTCGGCGTCGGCCTTGAACTCCCGCGCGGCGACGTGGTCGCTCGGCAGCATCACCTCGACCCCCTTCGCCCGAGCCTGGGTCAGGATGTCGCGGGCGGTGGCGACCATCTCCTCCTCGACGCGCGAGGCGCCCACCGCGATGCCGCGCACCTTCAGGAAGGTGTAGGCCATGCCGCCGCCGATCACGACGGCGTTGACCTTGCCGAGCAGGTTCGCGAGGACGGGGATCTTGTCCTTCACCTTCGCGCCGCCGAGCAGCGCGACGAAAGGGCGGTCCGGCGCGCGCATCACCTTGTCGAAGGCGCGGATCTCGCTCTCGACGAGCAGTCCCGCCGTCCCCTGCCCGAGCGCCTCCGGCAGGCCGGAGACAGACGCGTGGGCGCGGTGGCAGGTGCCGAACGCGTCGTTGACGTAGAGGTCGCAGAGCCGTTTCAGCGACGCGACGAAGGCGGGATCGTTCTTCTCCTCCCCCTTGTGGAAGCGGAGGTTCTCGAGCATCAGCACGCTGCCGTCGGGCAGCGCCGCCGCCGCGGCCTCCGCGTGGGGCCCGATGCAGTCGGTCAGCGCGGCGACCGGCCGCGCGAGCAGCGACGCGAGCCGCTCGGCGACGGGCGCCATCCGGTAGGCCTCCTCCGGGCCTGCCCCCTTCGGCCGCCCGAGGTGGCTTGCGAGGATGACCTTCGCGCCGCTGGACTGGAGCAGCCGGATCGTCGGCAGCGCGGCGCGGATCCGCGCGTCGTCGGCGATGCGCGTCCCCTCCATCGGGACGTTGAAGTCGACGCGCACGAAGACGCGCTTGCCGGCGACGGGGAGGTCCTTCAGCAGCGTCATTGCGCCAGTTTGCGGACGAGGTCCACGACGCGGCAGGAGTACCCCCACTCGTTGTCGTACCAGCCGATCACCTTGACGAGGGAGCCCTCCATCGCCATCGTCAGCTTGCCGTCCACGATGCAGGAGGCGCTCGTCCCGACGATGTCGGTCGAGACGATCTCGTCCTCGGTGTATTCGAGGATCCCCTTCATCGGCCCGGCCGCGGCGGCCTTCAGCGCGCCGTTGACCTCCTCGATCGTGACCTTCCGCTTCATCTCCGCGGTCAGGTCGACGACGGACCCGGTGATGACCGGCACGCGCAGCGAGAAGCCGTCGAGCTTGCCCTTCAATTCCGGAAGCACCTTGCCGACCGCGCGCGCGGCGCCGGTCGTCGTCGGGATGATGTTGACCGCGGCCGCCCGGGCGCGGCGCAGGTCCTTGTGCGGCGTGTCGACGATGCTCTGGTCGTTCGTGTAGGCGTGGATCGTGTTCATCACGCCGCGCACGATGCCGAAGGACTCGTGCAGCACCTTCGCCATCGGCGCGAGGCAGTTCGTCGTGCAGGAGGCGTTGCTGACGATCTTGTGCTCCGGCTTCAGCGCCGCGTCGTTGACGCCGAGCACGATCAGCGCATCGACCTCGTCCTTCGGCGGCACCGTCAGGATGACGCGCTTCGCCCCGGCGGCGAGGTGCTTCGCGCACGCCTCCCGCGTCCGGAAGACCCCCGTCGACTCGACGACGATGTCGGCGCCGAGCCTCTTCCACGGCAGTTCGGCGGGGTCCCTGATCGCCATCGACGGGATCTTCTTCCCGTTGACGACGAGCACCCCCTCCGCGGTCTCGACGCGCCCGGGGAAGCGCCCCTGCACCGAGTCGTAGCGGAGCAGGTGCGCGAGCGTCTGGTTGTCGGTGAGGTCGTTGATGCCGACCACCTCGACGTCCCCCGCCGCCTGCGCGATCCGGAAGACCGCCCTGCCGATGCGCCCGAAGCCGTTGATGCCGATCCGTACCATGCTGGTCCTCTCCTGTGAGGCGGCCATCCTACCGCCGCCGAAAAGGAGTTACCCTGAGCGCGTGCCCCCGAGCCCCCTCACCATCCTCGCCTTCAGCGGCGGACCCGACTCGACGGGCCTTGCACGCCTGCTGCGGGAGGAGAGGCCGCTGCTCGCCTACGTGGACCACCGGCTGCGCGGGCCGCGCGCCGCGCGCGAAGAGCGCGCGACGGTGAAGAGGATCGCCGCCTCCCTCGGGCTCGAACTGGTTCGGACGCGGGTGAGGGTTCAGGGGCCCGGGGAGGCGGGAGCGCGGGCGGCGCGCTACCGTGCGCTGCACGCGCTCGCGTGCAAGTGCGGCGGGGCCGCGCTCGCGACGGCGCACACGATGGATGATCGCGCCGAGACGATCCTGTTGCAGCTTCTTCGGGGGACGGGGCTGCGGGGGCTCGCGGCGCTGCGGCGGGAGAGCGTGATCGACGGCGTGAGACGCGTGCGGCCCGCGCTCGGATGGCGGCGGCGACAGCTTGCCGATCTGGCCGCCCCCTTCGGGCCGGTTCTGGACCGGTCGAACCGCTCCACCGCGTTCGCGCGATCGCGGCTGCGCGGCTGCGGGCTGCCCGCGCTGGGAGACCGGCTCGGCGAGGACCCGGTGCCGCTGCTCTGCGCGCTCGGGGACCTCGCGGAGGAGGTGCGCGCCGCGCTCGAAAGCCGCGCGGCGGCGTTGAGCGGGCGCGCCACCCGCGGCCTCCTTCTCGCCGAAGCGCCTGCGGTCTTTCCCTATCTGGTGGAGGCCCTTCGGCCGGCGGGACCTCCCCTCACGGGACGCGCGTACGCCTCCCTGCGGCACTTCCTCGCGGCCGGCCGCCTGGACCGGCCGCATGTCACGCCGGGCGGCGAGGCGTGGCGCCTCGGGCCGCAGGGCCGTGTCAGGGTGCTTCGGGAGGGGGCGGATCGAGCTTCTTCTTCTCCTCGTCGCCCTCTGCCGTCTCTCCGCGGATCCCCTTCTTGAACTCGGTCACCGAGGAGCCGAGGCTCCGCGCTAGGCCGGGGAGCTTCTTGCCCCCGAAGAGGAGTAGCAGCACGAGCAGGACGAGCAGGATTTCGCCCGGGCCCCAGGTGATCGCAAGCGGGTAGGTCACCTCCCCAGTCTACCCCCGCGGCGCGCGCTTGCAGCGGAAGCGGGGCGGCCCCTCTCGGCGCCGCCCCGCTCGCCCCGCCTGCCGGAGGCTACCGGACGAAGAGCGCGTAGACGACCGCGTCGCCGCCGACCGCGAAGACGTTGCCGTCGGCGGTGTTGGTGGCGACCATGCGCGCCCCTGTGAGGGCGACGGTCGGTCCGACCACCTCCCCGGTCCACGCGTTGAGAAGGGTCAGGTTCATCCCCTTCGCGGCGATCATGCGGTCGCCCGCCTTCGCGATGATGCGGTCGTAGGGCAGATCGACCCAGAGGGGCTCGCTGCCGCGGGAGGCCACCGCGAAGAGGGTCTCGCCGACCTTGACCGTCGACCCGTGCAGCAGCATGCCGCGCGCGGTCGCGGCGCCGCCGTTCAGCGACATCCGGTTCTTCTGTCCCTTGCAGGCGGCCCAGAGCACCTCGCCCTGGAACTCGAGCGTCATGTGGCTCGCGCCGACCGCCTTGTCCGCGACACTCAGGTCGGCCTTGCCGCCGCTGCCGAGGGTGACCGACTTGCCGGGCCGGACCCAGAAGGTCTTGCCCGCGTCGGGGCCGTTCGTCGCGGTCAGCGTGTAGACGAGATTGCTCGCGTCGAATCCGATGAGGCCGCTCTTCATCTTGACGACGCAGAGGTCGCCATGGACCTGCGGTCCGGCGACGGGACGGCGGGAGGTCGCGTTGACCCAGCGCCGGCTGCCGGTGATCCGGTCGAGGCAGTAGACGACCCCCTCGTTGTCGACGATGAAGAGTCCCCCGACGCTCCCCTTGCCGTCCGGCGTCAGGAAGGACTCGATCCCGTGGCCGACGCGCCCCTCGAGGGCGTGCTCCCAGCGCAGGCGGGGCTCGTAGCCGTAGTTGAACGCGTCGAGGCAGGTCACGATGCCGGTGTCGGTGACGACGTAGAGCTTCGGATCGCCGCGATCCCCGCCGACGATCGCCCGGGAGAAGATGTCGCCCCGGGTGCGCCAGCCGCGGCCGCGCTCGCCGGTCACGAGGCTGAAGCTCTCGACCGTCTTGTTGTTCTCGGGGCTGCCGAAGGAGGGGAGGTAGACGGTGTCGCTCTGCGCGGCGGCGCCGCCGGTGGGCGTGAACGGCAGCAGCAGGGAGGGGCGGCGCAAGCCGCTCAACTCGCCGGTCGTGAAGGTGAAGGCGCGGCGGCCGGTGTGGGTCTCCAGCGCGTGCAGGTAGTGCTCGCTCACGAGCAGAAGCGTGTCGTCGTTCTCGCCGACGGCGAAGAGCGTCGGCTCGCTCAGCTCGGAGACCCAGCGCGGCTCGAGCCCGGCCCGCAGCACCGCATGGACGTGGGGCGGCATCTTCTTCTCGCCCTTGCTCTCGAGCAGCAGCACCTCCGACATCAGGTGCATCTGCGAGACGACGACGCGGCCCTGCTTCCACGTGGCGGTGTTCAGGTCGAGGCGCGCGACGCGGCCGTCGAGGCCAAGCGAGAGCAGCGCGTTCTCGGTCGCATCGTGGCCCGGCATCGCGGCGGAGACCGATCCGGACTTCTTGCCCGGCATCGACGACTCCGGGCCCCCGGACTTCCCACCCGACTTGCAGGCGACCACGACCGCCAGAAATGCCGCGAGTACGAGGCGCTTGGCCATCTCCATCCTCCAGATCCTTGCCGTACCGTGCCGCGAAGGGAACGCAGGGGCTGACGCCCGTGCGAAGGAGGCGTACGATACAGAGCGCGGAAAACCGTGTCAAGGGCAATCTGCGGACACGGATGATCCTATCCTGCTGTCTTCAACGGGGTTACGACGATTGTCCGACTTGGCCTCGCGACTTCGCGCCCTGCGGCATCGCATCGGCGAGGCGCTGCTGCGCTCCGCGAACCCCACCCGCCCCGTCACGCTCGTGGCCGTGACGAAGGGTCATCCCGCGGCGTCCGTGGAGGAGGCGGCACGTCTGGGCCTCGTCGAGATCGGAGAGAACCGCGTCGTGGAGGCGCTGGCGAAGGCGGAGCAGGTGAAGGCTTCCGTGCACTGGCACCTGATCGGGCACTTGCAGCGCAACAAGGTCGCCAAGGCGGTTCGCCTCTTCTCCGTGGTCCACTCCTGCGACTCCCCGCGGCTGCTCGACGCGCTGGGAGCCACCGGAGTGCCGCTGGAGGTCTTCCTCCAAGTCAACGTCTCCGGCGAGGGTTCGAAACAGGGGGTGGCGCCGGAGGGGGTGGCGGGCCTGCTGCGAGCCGCCCGTGCCCACCCTTCCCTCCGTGTGCAGGGCCTCATGACGATGGCGCCCTATGACGAGGACCCGGAGGCCTCGCGCCCCGTCTTTCGCCTCCTGCGGGAGATCCGCGACGACCTCGACCGGGCCGGGGAGGGCCCGCCGCTCCCCGCGTTGAGCATGGGGATGAGCGGCGATTTCGAGGTCGCGATCGAGGAGGGGGCGACCCACCTGCGCATCGGCACGCTGTTGATGGGCGCAATCGCTCCGGGCAATGGGTAAGATGGCGGCGGCCCAAGGAACCCTACCTTGTTCATCCTGACCGTCGCGCGCGGCCCCGACGAGGGGCGTCAGTTCTCCCTCTCCCCCGGCACCACCCACACCGTCGGCAGCGGCGACCAGGACGGGATCCGTCTCACCGACCCGAAGGTCCTCCCCGGCCACTGCTCGCTCAAGGTGAAACCCGCCTACGTGCTGCTGAAGAACCTGACCGCCAACGCGGGCACGTTCGTCGGAGAGAAGAAGATCGCCCAGTCGGAGTTGAGGGGGATGGCCTCCTTCCGCATCGGCGACACGATGCTGGCGCTGAAGCCCGGCGTCGCGGAGAAGCCCGCCCCGGCGACCGACCCGCTGCTCGGCCGCATCATCGGCGGCTACAAGCTGATCGAGGTGGTCGGCAAGGGGGGGATGGGCACCGTCTTCAAGGCGACGCAACTCTCGCTGCACCGCGACGTCGCGCTGAAGGTCCTCGCCCCGGCCCTCGCGAAGGACCGCAACTTCGTCGACCTCTTCATCAATGAGGCGCGCGCCGCCGCGCAGTTGATCCACCCCAACATCGTCCAGGTCTACGACGCCGGCACCGAGGGGGAGATCTCCTTCTTCTCGATGGAGTACCTCGCGCAGGGGTCGGTCGTGGAGGTGCTCGCGCGGGAGAAGAAGCTCCCTTGGCCGCAGGCCATCCTGATGGTGCTCGAGGCGGCCCACGGCCTCGAATACGCCGAGGGGAAGAGGATCGTCCACCGCGACATCAAGCCCGACAACCTGATGCTGAACGCGGACGGGCGGATCAAGATCGCCGACCTCGGCCTCGCGAAGCGCGGCGAGGAGTCGAAGGACGAAGGCGTCATCGGCACCCCCCACTTCATCCCGCCGGAGCAGGCGCTGGGGAAGGAGGTCGATACCCGCGCCGACATCTACAGCCTCGGCGCGACCTTCTTCCGGATGGTGACCGGGCGCACGCTCTTTGGCGGCAAGAGCGCGAAGGAGATCGTCCTCAAGCACATCAACGAGCCGCCGCCGGCCGCCTCGAGCATCGAGAAGGAGATCCCCGACGAACTCGACCTGATCTTCGCGCGCATGCTCGCGAAGGACCCCGACCAGCGCTACCAGACCGCCCGCGAGCTGATCGCCGCCCTCGAGGAGGTCTGCGCCCACCACGGGATCAAGGGGTCGATCATCAAGCGCGGGGTCGGCAAGCGGGTGCTCGTCCCGCTGCTGCTGCTGCTCGTGGCCGGCGGCGGCGTCATCTACAAGCTGGCCACGCGCGAGGCGGAGGTGGTCGAGAGCCCGGAGGCGCAGGCGGCGCGCCTGAAGGCGGAGGCCGACGCGGCGGAGGCGCAAAGGCGCAACGCCGCGCTGGAGCTCGAGAGCCGTCGCACCGCCGTCAGCACCGAGTGGAAGTCCCTCGACGACGCCTACTACCGGATCAACACCCAGAACAACCTTGACTCCGTCTACGACGAGGAGTCGAGCTCGGCGGGGCTCGAGCGCGAGTGGAAGGCCTATTTCGACCGGCTCCGGGAGTACGCCGAGAAGGAGGAGACGCTCGAGTTCGAGGCGGAGCTGGGCCTCGCCGCGAAGGCGAAGGAGAAGGCCGCGAGCCTCACGAAGCGCCTCGAGAACAACAAGCTCGCCGTCAAGGACAAGCGCGACTGGATCGTCAAGCAGCGGGAGGCCGCGAAGGAGGTCGACAAGACCGTGCGCCTCGAACTCGCGGAGATGGTGCGCCAGCGGGCCTACGAGCGCGCGGCGAACTACTGCGAGAAGCTGACCCGGGAGGTGCGCGGGAAGGACGACCCCTTCGCCGCGGTCGAAGGCGCCGAGTGGCAGAGTCCGGTCGCCGCCGACGTGAAGACGGCGGCCTCGAAGGTCAAGGAGATCGCCGAGATCGTCACGAAGTCGCGCCAGTACTTCGTCGACGAGGGGCGGCTGATCGTGCGGAAGGCGCAGGCCGACTGGGATGCGGTCAAGGGTTCCCTCCCCCCGGCCCCCGACACCTCCCCCGACGGCGACGTCGAAAGGGCCGTCGCCGCGCTGCAAGAGGTGGAGGAGAAGTACGTCGACGCGGCCGGGAAGCCGGTCAAGGAGATCCAGGAGATCGCCGCGGAGGCGAAGCGCCGCCGCCTCGACCTCGCGAAGCTGCTCGACACGCGCTATGCGACCCGCCTCGGCGCCGATCGCGAGCTGATCCGCCGCAAGCTGCGCGACCTGCGCTCCCTCGACCCGTCGCGGACGCCGAACCTGATCATGAACCTCGAGATCGGCAAGGCGACGGCGGAGTGGCGGCGGCTGCTCGACGACGGCGACGTCAAGTCGCCCCGCTACCGCGCCTTTCTCGAGGAGCGGGTCCGGATGCTCACCTGGATCGACTACCTCTTCGCGACGTTCCAGCGCGACGTGCGGATCACCGACGCGAACAAGGAGGGCGCGCCGCTGCGCTCCCTCGACGGCGAGGGCGTCTTCGAGGAGGGGAGCGACCCGTTCTCGTTCCGCTTCGACAAGCCCCCCGAGAGCCCCTACGAGTTCAAGCTGAACCGGAAGTTCCGCGGCCACGACGTCTGGCGCTTCGGATCCATGCCGCTGGACTGGGTCCACACGCATTGCTTCCACGTGCCGGGCAAGGGCGGCGCCGCCGGCGACATCCGCTGGGTCGAGGTCCCGCCGGTGCTCCGCTTCGCGCTCGGCGCCTTCTGCTACGAGACGATGCAGTTCCGCGCCGCGCAGCAGCACTTCGAGCTGCTGAAGGACGACCCGACCTACGGCGCCCCGGCGACCTACCTGCTCCAGCGCTCGGTCCGCGAGGCCGCCGCGCGCGCCGAGTACGAGACGCTCGTGCAGAAGGGGCGCGATGCGAAGACGACCGCGGAGGTGCAGGCGGTGCTCGCGGCGCTCAAGTCGTTCAACTCGCGCCACGCCGGGACGCTCTTCCTGATCGAGGTGATGCGCCAGAAGGACCTCGCCGACACCGACTTCTTCGGCGCGGAGCAGGTCCCCCCCATCCCGAAGACGCCGCCGCGGCCCGCGTAGCGGCCGCCTGCGGGATCCGCTCCTCCCCCCGCGGCGCGCCGTTGCGCGTGCGCGCATCCGGCCCGGCGAGGGAGGAGCGCACCGGCGGCGCGCTTGGGATCGCCGTCCGGGCGGCGGCAGAGCGCGGCCGGGCCGACGGGGCCCTGCTCCGCCTGCCGGCCGGTCGATGGGGGGCGCGGGGGGCCGAAGGCCCGATCGCGAGGGGCTTCGCGCCGCGGCGCTTTCGTGAGCGGCGCCGAAGCGTTATCGTGGGACGCGATGGCGGGCATCTACGAATCGGTGATGGAGAGCGCCGCCTTCCTGCGCGCGCGGGGCGTCGCCGCGGATGCGCTGGTGATCCTCGGCACAGGCCTCGGCGGGATGGGGGCGCGGCTCGAGGCGGCGCAGCCGATCCGCTACGCGGAGATCCCCCACTTCCCGCGCTCGACGAGCCCGGGTCACGCGGGCCACCTCGTCTCCGGCCGCCGCGGGAGCGTGCGCGCGATCGTCATGGAGGGGAGATTCCACTTCTACGAGGGGCATCCGATGTCGGCGATCGCGCACCCGGTGCGCGTCGCGAAGGCCCTCGGCGCAACGACGCTGCTGCTGACGAGCGCCGTCGGCGGCATGAGCCCGCGCCTGCGCCTCGGCGACATCGCCTGCATCGAGGACCACATCCACATGATGGGGGAGAGCCCGTTGCGCGGACCCGCCGACGAGCGCCTCGGCCCGCGCTTCCCGGACATGAGCGCGCCCTACGACGCGGCGCTGATGGAGCGGGCCGAGGCGCTGGCCCTGGCGCGGGGGTACCGGCTGCCGCGGGCGGTGCTGGTCTCGGTGCCGGGGCCGCAACTCGAGACGAAGGCGGAGTACCGCCTGCTCCGGGCGGCGGGGGCCGACGTCGTCGGCATGAGCTCGACGCCGGAGGTCATCGCCGCGGTGCAGGCGGGGATGCGCGTCTGCGCCCTCTCCGTCGTGACCGACCTCTGCCTCCCCGATGCCCTCGAGCCCGCCGACATCGGGAGGATCATCGCGACCGCGAACGCCGCGGCCCCGCGCCTCGAACAACTCCTCCTCGGGTTGCTGGACGATGGCGCGTAGCCTGCGCATCGTGGCGACCGCGTCCGGCGGCGGACGCACCGTGGGGAACCTGCTCGACCGGATCGCCGCGGGCGCTCTCGCCGCCGAGATCGTCGGCGTCGTGACGGATCGCCGCTGCGCGGCGGAGGAGCGCCTCGCGGCCCGCGGCGTCGCCGTCGAGCGGGTCGCCGCCACGCCGGGCATGGACCCCGCGGACTATGCGGCCCGGTTCTGGGCGCGCGTCGCGCCGCTGCGCCCCGACCTCGTCTGCCACTGCGGATTCCTGAGGCTGCTGCTGATCCCCCCCGAATGGGAGAACCGCGTGCTGAACATCCACCCGGGGCTGCTTCCGCGCTTCGGCGGCAAGGGCATGTACGGCGACCGGGTGCACCGCGCGGTTCTCGACGCCGGCGTCGCCGAGTCGGGCTGCACGGTCCACATCGCGAACAACGAATACGACAAGGGCCCGATCCTCGTCCAGCGTCGCGTGCCGGTCCTCCCGGGCGACACGGTCGAGAGCCTCGCGGCGCGCGTCTTTGAAGCGGAATGCGAAGCCTATCCCGAGGCGATCCGGCTCTTCGCCGGCGGCCGCGTGCGGGCTGGGAACGGAAAGGTCTCCCTCTCATGAGCAAGTTCATCGAAGCGATCCAGGCGCTGGAGGGCAAGAAGGCGCGCTTCTTCGTCGGCGGCGGCGACCGCGGCTGGATCCAAGGGCCGATCCGGAAGGTGGACGGCAACCTGGTCTACATCGAGAAGGACGGCGAGATCCGCGGCACGCTGCACTGCATCACGCTGAACGCGGACACGGTCCGCTACTTCGAGGTCGACAAGCTCAAGTGACGGGGGGCGCGCGGCGCTACTCCTTCACTTCGAAGTCCGCGTCGATGACGTTCTCGGCTCCGCCCTTCGGCGCGCCGGCGGGCTCGGGCTCCGGCGCGCCGCCCCCCTCGGGCTGCTTGTAGATCTTCTCGGCGATCTTCTGGCTCGCGCGCATCAGGTCCTCCATCGCGGAGGTGATCCGGGCGGTGTCGTCGCCCTTGCGCGCCTCCTCGAGCGCCGCGATCTTCGCCTCGATCGCCTTCTTCTCGCCGTCGTCCGCCTTGTCGCCGTGCTCCTCGAGCATCTTGCGGACCGTGTAGATCATCTGCTCGGCCTTGTTCTTCGCCTCGGCGAGGTCCTTGCGCTGGCGGTCCTCGTCGGCGTGCTCCTCGGCGTCGCGCCGCATCTTCTCGATCTCCTTCTCCGTCAGGCCGGAGGAGGCCTGGATCGTGATGTTCTGCTCCTTCTTCGTGCCCAGGTCCTTCGCCGTGACCTTCAGGATGCCGTTCGCGTCGATGTCGAAGGTCACCTCGATCTGCGGCACGCCGCGGCGCGCCGGCGGGATGCCGTCGAGCAGGAACTTGCCGAGGGGGCGGTTGTCCCGCGACATGGGGCGCTCCCCCTGGAAGACGTGGATCTCGACCTGCGGCTGGTTGTCCGAGGCGGTCGAGAAGACCTGCGTCTTCTTGGTCGGGATCGTCGTGTTGCGCTCGATCAGCGGCGTCATGACCCCGCCCTCGGTCTCGATGCCGAGGGTCAGCGGCGTGACGTCGAGCAGCAGGATGTCCTTGACCTGCTCGTCCCCGGCGAGGACGGCGCCCTGCACCGCCGCGCCGAGGCCGACCGCCTCGTCGGGATTGACCCCCTTGCCCGGGTCGCGCTGGAAGAGCTCCTTGACGACCGCCTGCACGAGCGGGATGCGCGTCGAGCCGCCGACCAGGATCACCTCGTCGAGATCGCTCGCCTTGAGCCCCGCGTCCTGCAGCGCCTTGCGGCAGGGCTCCCGCGTCCGGTCCACGATCGGCTCGATGATCTGCTCGAACTTCGCCCGCGACAGCGACATCTGGATGTGCTTCGGCCCCGCCTGGTCCATCGTGATGAAGGGCAGGCTGATGTCGGTCGTCAGCGACGAGGAGAGCTCGCACTTCGCCTTCTCCGCCGCCTCCTTGAGCCGCTGCAGCGCCATCTGGTCCTTGCGCAGGTCGATCCCGTGCTCCTTCTTGAAGCCCTCCGCGACATGGTCGATCAGGATCTTGTCGATGTCGTCGCCGCCGAGGTGGGTGTCGCCGTTCGTCGACTTCACCTCGAAGACGCCGTCGTTGATCTCGAGCACCGAGATGTCGAAGGTGCCTCCGCCGAAGTCGTAGACGGCGATCCTGCCGGACTTCTGCTTGTCGAGGCCGTAGGCCAGCGCGCTCGCGGTCGGCTCGTTGATGATCCGCAGCACCTCGAGCCCGGCGATCTGCCCCGCGTCCTTCGTCGCCTGCCTCTGGGCGTCGTTGAAGTAGGCGGGCACCGTGATGACCGCCCTCTTGACCTCGCCGCCGAGGTAGTCCTCCGCCGCCGACTTCAGGTACTGCAGCACCATCGCGCTGATCTCGGGAGGCGTGTAGTCCTTGTCGCCGATGCGCACCTTGACCGGCTGCTTGGGCCCGCCGACCAGCGTGTAGGAGACCTGCTTCTCCTCCTGCCCGACCTCCTCGTGGCGGCGCCCCATGAACCGCTTGATCGACGAGACGGTCCGCTTCGGGTTCACGATCGCCTGCCGCTTGGCGGCCTGCCCGACAAGGCGCTCCCCCGACTCGGTGAACGCGACGACGGAGGGCGTGGTCCGCCCCCCCTCCGCGTTCGTGATGACGATGGGTTTGCCGCCCTCGAAGATGCAGACCACGGAGTTCGTGGTGCCGAGGTCGATGCCGATCACTTTTTCGGAACTCTTGGCCATGGCCGCTTCAACGCATACCGGGTGCCATAGGCCACCAGTGCCGTAACCTGTTATGGTAAAAGGTGTTACGCCAACCGATCGCAGTCTCTAACTGTGCCGGATTGGCAGGGGGGGTCCGGGGGGGACGGTCAGGAACGATCTTCGTCTTCGCCGGAGAGGAAGAGGCGGCGGGCGAGGTCGCTCTCCCGCGGCTCCTTCGCGCGCAGCGCGCGGACCGGCAGGTGCAACAGCTTCCGGACGATCCGGTGCACCATTCGCTCGATCTCCTCCCGCGGCAGGTCCCTGAACCCCGGGCGCCGGAAGCTCTCCTCCAGCTCCCTCCGCGCCGTCTCGGTGTAGCGCCGTTCCAGCTCGGCGATGGCCGGCCCCGCCTCCTGCGCCCGCAGGTCCGCGTCGAGCCGGAGCGTCGCCGCGTCGATCAACGTGCAGCACTGCAAGAACTCCTGGCGCCGGTGGCGCAGCGCGTCCCGCGTGACCTCGCTCAGCGCATCCATGTCGTAGCGGTAGACGTTGTCGAGAGCCCCCGCGGCGGGGTCGATCGCGCGCGGCACCGAGACGTCCAGCAGCACCATCGGACGCCCGCGCCGGCGGCGGAGCGCGGTGCGCACCAGATCGACGCCGAGCAGGGCCCCCTCCCCGCCCGCCGCGCAGAGGACGACGTCGGCCGACGGGAGGCGCTCTTCCATCGACAGGAGGTCGAGCGCCTCTCCGCCGAAGCGTGCGGCGAGGAGATCCGCGCGCTCGCGGGTGCGGTTCGCGATCAGCGGGGCCTTCACCCCGCGCGCCGCGAGGTGCGTCAGGATCAGCTCCGCGGTCTCCCCGGCGCCGAGGACGAGCACCTGCGCGCCGCCGAGATCCCCGAAGACGCGCTCGGCGAGATCGGCGGCCGCCCCGGCGACGCTGACGTTGCCGCGGGCGACGCCGGTCCGCTCCGCGATCTCCTTGCCGACGCGCAGCGCCGAGCGGAAGAGCGGGTGGAAGGCGGGCCCGACCATGCCCGCGTTCTGCGCCACTTCGTAGGCCGCCTTCACCTGCGCCCGGATCTGCGTCTCGCCGACCACGAGGCTGTCGAGGCTCGCGGCCACGAAGAAGAGGTGCTTGCAGGCGTTGCGCCCCTCGCGCAGGTAGAGATGGGGGCGCAACGCGGCGGGATCCGTCCCTCCCCGGGCGGCGAGCCAGCGGAGCGCCTCCTCCTGCCCCCGCGCCCCCCACAGATAGACTTCGAACCGGTTGCAGGTCGAGAGCAGGAGCGCCTCCTCCGCAAGCCCCCGCAGGCTCTCCAGGGAGTCCGCCGCCCCGTCGCGCGAAAAGGGCTCCCGCACCGCGACCGGCGCGGTCTTGTGGCTGAGGCCGATGAGCAGCAGGCGGTTCATGAGCCGTGCATCACGTTGGCGCTCGTGCAGAAGGCGGCGACGACGAACCCGACGACGAGCACGAGAAAGCCGGCGAGCGTGAACCAGGCGAGGCGGCGCCCATGCCACCCGAGGAGGGCGCGGACCAGGAAGAGGAGCAGGTAGACGCAGAGCCCGGACATCGTCGCGAGCACCGTGGGGTCGAGCCACCAGCGTCCCGGGTCGCCGCGACGGGCGACGAAGAGCCAGCCGGAGAGGACGCTCAGGCCGAAGAAGGAACTCCCGAAGGCGACGGTCAGCAGATGCGCCCTGTCGAGCACCTCGAGGGAGGGCAGCGGTCGCGCGACCGCGAGCTTCGGATTGCGCTTGACCGTCCGGATCTGCCAGAGGTAGTAGGCCGCAACCCCCGCCGCGAAGGTCAACGCGGCGAACCCGAAGAGCGCGAGGCCGATGTGCGTCATCTGGCCGAGGTGCAGGTCCGGGGAGGCTGCGGCGGCGGGCCCCTGGGCGAGCAGCAGCGAGAAGAAGAGCAGCAGCATGACCGTCGGCGCCGCGACCGCGAGCACGACGGGGGCGCGCAGCCGCTTGGCCATGAGCCATGTGGTCCACGCGAGCAGCCATGACGAGAGGAGCAGGATGCCGGAGCGGCGCCCCATCGGCAGCCGCCCCTCGCGCACCAGCAACACGAGATGCATCACCGTCAGCGCGACGACGCCCACGAGGAACATCGTCCGGACGCCGCGTCCGCGGCCGGTTCCGCGCACGACGCGCAGCCCTGCCAGGGAGGCCCCCCCGAAGACGCCGAGCGCGGTCAGCAGGAGGCCGCTCTCGAGCCCTGCGAACTGCCATGCCGCAAGCGCCATCGGAAGCAAGCCTACCCGCAGCGGCGCGGTGCCGCGAGGGATGCGGGGAGGCGGCCGCCGGACCGCCCCCCGCGGGGTCCAAGGAGCTCCGAGGGGGTCCGTGTATAAGGGGCGCGTGCGACGCGTCAAGGTAAGGCCGGAGGCACGCAACATGACCGCGTTGGCGGCGGCGGAGGAGGCCCTGCGCGCGGGCGGGATCGTCGCCTTCCCGACCGAGACGGTCTACGGCCTCTGCGTCAACGCCCTCGACAAGGAGGCGGTGCGCCGCCTCTACGCGGCGAAGGGCCGCGAGGCGAGCAAGGCGTCGGCGCTGCTGCTGCCCGACCGCGCGGCCGCCGAGGCGCTCGTCGGGGCGCTGCCCCGCTTGGCGGCCCGGATCGCGGAGAGGTTCTGGCCGGGCCCGGTGACGCTGGTCGTGCCGAGCCGCCGCGGCAACGCGATGGGGCTGCGCTGTCCCGCCCACTTCTTCGCGCAGCAGCTCGCAAGGGAGATGCCCTTCCCGCTGCTGCAGACGAGCGCGAACCCCTCCGGGCAGCCGGCGGCGCTGAACGGGGCGGCCGTCGTCCGCTACCTCGAGGGGAAGATCGATCTGCTCCTCGACGGCGGCACCGCCGAGGGGGGGCGATCGTCGACGGTGGTCCTCTGCGACCACCGGCGCATCTCGATCGCGCGGGAGGGGGCGGTGCCCGCCGCCGCGATCCTCGACGCCGTGATCGAGCCGGTCATCGTCGCCTGCACGGGGAACATCTGCCGGAGCCCCGTCGCGGAGGCGATGCTGCGCGCGATGCTCGCCCGCCGGCTGGGCTGCACCCCGGAGGGGCTGGGCCTCTTCGGTCTCCAGATCGGCTCCTTCGGCACGATGGGGCTCGAAGGCAACCCGGCGAGCGAGTACGCGGTGATCGCCGCGGAGGAGGCGGGCTACGACGTCCGGCCCCACCGGGCGCGCGCCTTCTCGATCGAGCTCGCGAAGAGCGCACGCGTGCTCTACTGCCTCGACCAGAGCCACATCGACTTCCTGCGCCCCTACTTCCACACTCGCCCCGACGACCTGAAGCTGCTCGACCCGGGCGGCAAGGAGATCCTCGACCCCTACGGCAAGAAGCTCTCCTACTATCGCAACGCGGTCGGGGCGATGGAGAGGGCCTGCGAAGCCAGGGTGTCGGAACTCCTCCGGTCCGACCGATCCGAAGGGGGTTCGGGGGAGCGTGCGACGTCGTAGACTGGCGGGATGAGGATCGCCGTCGGTTCGGACCATGCGGGCGTCGCGCTGCGGCGGCGGCTGCGCGAGAGACTCGCCGCCCTCGGCCATGACATCGAGGACTGCGGCTGCCCGGGGGAGGGGTCCTGCGACTACCCGGACTACGCGGGCGCCGTCGCTCGCGCGGTCGCGTCGGGCCGGGCCGAGCGGGGGATTCTCGTCTGCGGCACCGGCATCGGCATGTCGATGGCGGCGAACCGGCTTCCGAAGGTGCGGGCGGCGCTCGTGCACGACCGCACCACCGCACGCATGTCGCGCGAACACAACGACGCCAACGTGCTCTGCCTCGGGGCGCGCGTCCTCGACGAGCGCCACGCGGTGGAACTCGCGCTCTACTGGATGACGGTTGCGTTCGAAGGGGGTCGCCACCAGCGGCGCACCGAGGGGATCGAACGGGTCGCTCCGAGCGGACCCGAGGGCCCGGAGAGCCGGTGAAGGCCCCGGCGGGCTACGAGATCGGCACGGCCTTCGCCCGCGACAAGACCGGAGTCTACTACCGGGCCCACCAGAGCCGCCTCAACCGGGCGGTCACCTTCAAGGCGATGCGGGAGGAGCTGCGCGAGAACGCCCGCGCGCGGGCCCTCTTCGACGAGGAGCGCCGGCTCGTCGCGTCGATGGAGCACCCGAACCTGCTGCTCACCATCGACACCGGCGAGATCGGCGGACTCCCCTACGTCGTGACGGAGTCGGTCGCGGAACCAACGCTACGCGAGGCGCTCGATGGGCCGGAACCGCTTCCGGAGGCGCGGACCGTCAAGATCGCCCTCGGCATCGCTCGGGCGCTGCACTATCTCGCGGGGCGCGGGCTCCTCTACAAGAACCTCCGCCCTCAACACGTGCTGCTCCCGCGCCCCGCGGCCCCCAAACTTCTCACCTTCCGGAACGTGCGCTCGCTCGCGGAAGCGGCCTCCTTCCGGGCCGCCAACGTCCAGAGCGGCGCCTACTGCGCCCCCGAACTGGTCCGGGACGACCTCGGCCCCGTCTCGGCCAAGGCGAACGTCTACGCCCTCGGCTGCATCCTCTACGAGATGCTGGCCGGCGTGCCCCCGGCCGGGGCGGGGGCGAAGGACGCCCGCGCGGCCCACGCGGCGGGAGTTCTTCCATCGCTGAAGGAGCGGCGGCCCTTCCTGCGCGACCGCGCCCACGCGGTGGTCGGCCGCCTGATCCAGCACGATCCCGTCCGTCGACCCGACCCCGGCGCCGCGGTGGCGCTGCTCGAGGCCTACGACAACGATCCGCTGCTCACGCGCCCGCTCCGGAAGCGCTCCCGGCGGAGCCGCCGGAGGTAGCGCGGCCGCGCCGCACCTCCGCGGAGACCGCCGCCGCGCCGCGCACGGCGGCCGGCTTCTCCACGCGCACGGTCACCGCGTGCAGCCGCGGGTACCGGTCGAGAAGGAAGCGGCAGACCGACCGCGCAAGCGCCTCGATGAGATGGAAGGAGGTCGCCTCGACATGGGCGAGCAGGCTGCGGCAGAGTTCGCCGTAGTGCACGGTCTCTTCGATGCGGTCGGAACTCCCGGCCGGTTCGAGATCGAGTTCGAGCACGAGGTCGACGAGGACCGGCTGCGGCGCCCGCCTCTCCTCGGCGCCGACGCCGAGGAGGGCGTGGGCCCGCAGCCCGCGGACCTGCAAGCGGTCAGCCACCCCGCACCCTGCGCTCCGCGAGCGCGACCGCGCGGGCGATCGCCCCCTCGGTAGGCTCGGCCGGCTGATAGGGGATCGCCGACGCCTCCGGCACGAGGCCGCAGAAGGAGAACCATGCGCTGAGCCGGACCTCCTGCTCCTTGTCGTTCAGCAGCGCCGCGAGCTTGGCGAGATGGGCGGTGCCGCCGCTCTCCCGGGCCGCCTCGGCCGCCATCGCGCGCACATGCGGGCGCCGGTGGTCGCAGAGCCGCGCCCAGTAGGGGTAGGCCGGATAGTGCGCCGCGAGCAGCGGCGCGATCGCGACGAGATCCTCCTCCTCGTCGGTCCCGAGCAACTTCAGCGCGACGCGCAGCGCGTGCCTCGACCCGATGCGATGGAGGAAGCCGGTCGCCTTGCGCGGATCGACGCCGCTGGCGATCCACTCCTCGATGCGCGCCTCCGCCTCGCGGCGCATGTCCGCCCTGTCGGCGTCGTCGAGCATCTCGCGGGCCCGGTCCTCGTTCCACGCCGCCAGCGCCGAGGCGATGTCGGGGAGGCGGAGCGCCGGAAGCCTCTCTTCGCCCGGATCGAGCGGCGCGCCCCGCAGCGCGGCCAGCCGGTTCTCGCAGAAGCGCCGCTCCGAGCCATCGAGCGCGCCGACGAGGTCGCGAAGCGCCTCCTCGCTGCAGAGCGCGTTCTCGCGGATCGCCAGCGTCAGGTAGTAGAGGCGCTTCTCCCCGGTCGCTTCGCGCGCCAGCGCCAGGTAGGCCGCGCTCCGGTCGGGCGCCAGCGTCAGGCGCGCGGCCTCATCGACCCGGGGCGGCGTCTCCCCCATCAGCTCGGCGTAGAGGCGACGCTCGTAGACCGATCGGGCGAAGAGCGCGCCGCGCTCCCGCTCGGCGATGTCGGCGAGGGCGGACGCCCGGAGCACGGCGCCTCCCTCCAACCGGGCCCGCATCTCCCGGGCGAGGGTCTCCAGCGTGCGCCGCACCGTCTCCCGGGCGGTTGCCACGCTCTGCCCGCCCTCCGTGAGCCATGTCGCCTCCGGCTGATGGAGGGAGACCAGGAGATCCAGATTCTCCGCCTGGTAGCCCTGCCACAGCTTCCCGAAGCGCCGCGGCACCGGCCGGAACTCGAGGTCGGTGCGGTCATCCTCCATCGGAGGAGTCGTCCCGAGAGCCGCCGCCAGCGCCTCGCCGCCGCAGATGAACGCGCCAAGGAGATGGGCCGCCCCCCCCACATGCGCTTCCCGCAGGTCGGCAGCGACCTCGGGGCGCGAAGCTCGCTCCTGGAAGGTGGTCCAGTCGAGGCGCGGGCTGGCGAACGCGCCCACCACCAGGACGGCGTGCTCGTAGTACCAGACGGAGACGTAGGGGAAGGCCTCGGCAACCGACGCGAGGAGTCGCTTCAGGTCCGCGCTCGAAACGCCGTGCGGGGGGATCCACTGGCAGAGGATCCCGTCCCGGCGCATCGAGCGGCGCGCCGCCTCGTAGAACTCCCGCGTGTAGAGGTAGACCGCCGCAGGCGAGTAGGGCATCAGCGGCTCGAGGGTGATGACATCGAAGCGGGCGCCGCCGCGGCCGACGAACTCTCGGCCGTCGGCGACGACCTTCCGCACCTTCGGCATCGCGAGCACGCCTCGGTTCTGCTCCTGGAACCGGTCGGCCACGTCGTAGACCGCGGGCTCGATCTCGACGCAGGTGACCTCGGCCACCTCGTCGTGCAGGGCCGCCGCGCCCGCGGTGGTGCCGGTCCCGAAGGCGATCACGAGCACGCGCTTCGGCTCCGGATGGAGCAGTACCGGCAGGTGGGCGAGCAGGCGCATGTAGCCGTATTGCGCTCCGGTCTCCGCGGCGCTGAAGTCGTCGAGATAGAGGCGCCTTGTGCCGTCGCGCAACTCCTCCACGACCGAGACCCCGGCCATGCGCCCCTCTCGGAACGCGATCAGCCTGCGAGGCGACTTCGCCGCGGCGAAGACGTGGGAGCGGAGGACGAGGGGTTCGCGCAGGTTCGCGCCAAGGCCGATCACGACCAGCGTGATCGCCGCCGCCGCGGCGACGAAGGTGCTGCGAGACCCGGGAGAACAGGCGATGGCCGTCCCGGCCACGAGCAGCAGCACCGCCCCGAGAGCGATGGCCCCGGGAACGCCCAGGGAGGGGATCAGCCAGAATCCCGCTGCCGCGGGGGCGAGCACCGCGCCGAGCGTCGAGGCGGCGTAGACCACGCCGGCGTGGCGCCCGATCGAGTCGCGGTCGTTCATCGCGATCCGCGCGACCACCGGCGTCAACATGCCGGCGCAGAGCGTCGCGGGCAGCACGATCGCCGCCGCCGCGGCAAAAAGCCGGAGGCCATAGGCGATGTCGATCCCCGCGGAGGCCTGGTAGTCGCTGCGCATCGCCTCGAGCCAGCCCCCGATCGGTCCCGCGAGCGGATAGGTCGCGAGCGCGCCGACCGCCGCGACCAGCAGCAGGCGGGCGAGCAGCCGCCGCGGGTTCGGGCTATGGGCGGCGAGCGGACAGCCGAGAAGGGCACCGGCCCCGAGGCCGAGCAAGTAGGCGGCCAACATGAGGCCGAACGCGATCGTGAACCCTTCGAGGAAGTAGACGAGCAGTCGGATCCACGCCACTTGCAGCAAGAGCCCCGCGAATCCCGCGAGGAAGAAGGGAAGGAGGATGCCGACCCCCGCATCCCCGCCCCACCGGCTCGCGGGGGTCTCGGGGTCGCGAGGGGGGATGGGGCGCTCCCCGGCGAGAAAGGAGAGCCCCCAGAAGAGGAGGCCCGTGGCGACATTGGCCGCAGCGGCGGCGAGGACCGTCCCCCGCAGCCCCCACCATTCGAGAAAGCAGAGCGACGTGAGCAGCGCCCCGGCCACCGCGCCGAGCGTGTTGGTCCCGTAGAGGCTGCCGAGAGCGAGCGTGCCGCGCTCGGTCGTGTGCGCCGCCGCCCGCGCGAGGACCGGCAGCGTGCCGCCCATCAGCGCCGTCGGCACGAGCAGCAGCGCGCAGGCGCCGGCCATGCTGCCGCCGACGAGGCCGAGCAGGCTCTCGAAGGCGATCGCGAAGAGACCGATGCCGATCTCGAGAAGTCCGTACCAGCGCAGCGGCTGGCGCGAACTGTCCGAACGACGGCCGATGGCCAGGGCGCCGAGGGCGAGGCCGAGCATGAAGGTGCTGAGCACCGCGACGAGGGCGCCGGTGGTCGAGCCGAGCAGCAGGGAGAGGCGCCGGGTCCAGACGATCTCGTAGGCGAGGGCGGTGGCGCCGCTCAGCAGGACCGCGGGATGGAGCAGCCAGAGCGGGAAGGGGTAGGCAAGGCGGCCGTCACCCACGGCGGGAGAGCGCTCAGGGCTTGCGGAGTCCCGGCCGGCTCCGGCCGGCTGCGGCCGGGCCCGGCTGCTTCGCGCCTGTGCGGCCCGCTCCCCGCCGCATGCGGGTCGGAGGCGCTCCCTGCCAAGCCAGCCCTCGCTCGGTTTGGAGCCGACGCCGGAAAGCCTTCACGGATCTCAGTCCTTGCGCGTCGACAGCCGGATGGTCTTCAGGCGCTCGCGCTCCTTGCGCCGGCGCCGCTCGCTCGGCTTCTCGTAGAAGGCGGCGCGCTTCAGTTCGCGGGTGATCCCCTCGTTGTTGCAGATCTTCCGGAGGCGCCGCAGCGCCTTGTCGAGCGGTTCGCTCGGCTTGACCTGGACCTTGACCATCCGTGAACGCACCCTCCTTGGAACGACCTGCCGCGCGAGCCGCGGCCAAACCCGCATCGTATCCGGGCGCCGCGCCCGGTCAAGCGAACGGCGCTCAAGCGCCCACCGCGCGCGTGACGAAAGGGGGAGGGTGAGCGGATCCGCCACGCCTCCCGCCCGCCCGCAGCGGCGTGTCGGGCTCGACAAGCCCTGCTCCCTCTGCGGGCAGGCGATCTACTTCAACTACCGGGGTCCGGTCGAAGGCATCTGCGGGCGCTGCGCCGACCGCGTCCGGAAGAAGCCGAAGCGCCGCCGGGCCCGCGGCCCCTCCGTGGCCGGCGCCTCGCGCCTCCGTCGCCACCGGGGATGGCTCCTCCTCGTGGGGGCCGCCCTCGCGGTCGCCGCCTTCCTCGCGAATTCGATCGTCGCGGGCTGACCGGAAGTTCGCCTCCGCGGAATAGGGCGGCCTCCGCAGGCGTCCCACCCCCGGATTCCGCCAATGCGGGTTGCGGGTGTCGCCCTCCGCCCTTATCGTTGGCTGAAACCGCCCGGAGGGATCGACACGATGCGCGCCACGGCTCTCGCCTTTCTCGGAGGACTCCTCGTCGCGTGGACGATGACGGCGGGGACCGCGCACGCGCAGGGCAACGGCGATCCCGAGCTGATCGTCATCAAGATCGAGGACAAGCTCGAGCTGAAGGAGTTCCTCGACGGGATCGCCAACTCCACGCAGAAGCCGCTGCTCTACGACCCCGCGAGCCAGCGCATCCGCGGCCAGACGATGGGCGTCACCTTCAGCCACAAGGTCCCGAAGGAGCGCGCCTTCGACACCTTCCGGGCCATCCTCTCCTTCTTCGAGCTGACGCTGATCCCGATCGGCCCGAAGGGGTACGAGATCTACCTCGTCATCGACTCCCGCTCGACGAACAACGCGGTCAAGAACAAGGCGGTCTACGTCGACTACAAGGATCTCGAGAAGTTCGAGGACCAGGACGGCCTCTACATCTCGTGCGCGCTGCCGGTCCGCTACATCGAGAACCTGACGATGCTGCGGACGGCGCTGTCGCCGATGGTGAGCCCGGGCGGCCTCGGGCGCGTGCAGGAGGTGCCCGGCAGCAACTCGATCATCATCATGGACTTCGCGCCGACCGTCGCCGCGATGGCGCGGCTGATCCAGCAGATGGACGTGCAGCCGCCGGGCAAGAAGCTCGTGCTCGAGTGGATCGAGCTCGAGTTCGCCTACGCGGAGGACGTCGCCGACATCGTCGGCGAGCTCGTGACGGCGCAGCGGCAGACCCGCGCCGTCGCGCAGCAGGGCCAGCCGCAGATCATGGCCGAGGGCCCCGAACCGCGGATCCTCTCCTACGAGCCCAAGAACGCGCTCGTCATCGCGGCGACCGAGGACGACTTCAACCTGATCCGCGGGCTGGTCAAGAAGTTCGACGAGCCGGGGGATCCGACCTCGCAGGTCGAGGTGATCCGCCTCGACCACGTCGAGGCCGAGGACATCGCCGACACCCTGAACCAGGTGCTCGAGGGCATGGGGACCGCGCTCGCCGGGCCGGGAGCGCAACCGGGGGCCGCGGGGGCGCGGCCGCAGCAGCCCGGCATCCAGCGCACCGGCGGCCGCAGCAACACGCTCGAACCGCAGGTCGTCCCGGACCCGACGACGAACACGCTGATCGTCGCCGCGGACCGGAAGACGCTGCAAGCGCTGAAGGAGATCATCAAGCAGCTCGACCGGCCGAAGGACCAGGTGCTGATCGAGGCCATCCTGATCAGCCTCACCCGAACCGACGACTTCCAGCTCGGCATCGAGTTGGCCGGCATCGACGAGACGGGGCTCACCTCCGACAAGAACTCCGGCTTCGGCGTCACGAACTTCAGCCTCTCGACCTTCGAGGACACCGACGGCGACCTGATCCCCGACATCAACCTGCCGACCAACCTCGCCACCGAGGGCGGGGGCCTCGTCGCCGGCATCTTCCGCAACGGCGGGATCCCGATCCTGCTGCAAGCGGTCCAGCGGCTCCAGAACAGCAAGATCGTCTCGATGCCGTCGGTCGTGACCTACGACAACTCCTCCGCGACGCTGGAGGCGCTGAGCGAGCAGCCGGTCGGGAGCCAGAGCGAGCTCAACTCCGGCACGCTGCAGAGCGGCTTCGAGGACTTCGTCAGCGCCGGCGTCACGCTGACCGTCTCGCCGCACATCAGCGCCGACGAGTACCTGCGGCTCGACATCGAGCTCCAAGTCAGCTCGTTCACCGGCGACCCCCCCAGCGCCGGGCTCCCGTCGCCGCGGACGACGAACCGCATCACGACGACGATCGCGCTGCCGAACGAGCACACCGTCGTGATGGGCGGCCTGATCAGCGAGGAGGACGGCGTCTCCGAGGCGAAGATCCCGCTGCTCGGCGACATCCCCGGTCTCGGCTACCTGTTCAAGAACAAGACGCGCCGGAAGATCCGCCGGAACCTCTTCATCTTCGTGACACCCCACATCCTGCGCCAGCGCGGCGTCAGCTTCGACGAGCTCCACCGGCAGACCTGGATCGCGAAGATGAAGGCGGACGAGCTGATCGAGGCGATCGACATCCACAACGCGGACTTCAAGAGGGACCCCCGCTTCCGGACGCCGGAGGAGGTGGACGTGGCCCGCCTCGACATCAGCTCGCTGGTCGACGCCGGCCGCTTCCAGGAGGTCCCCCCCGAGCAGGCGCTGCTGGAACTCGAGTCCCTCCGCAAGCGCCCTCCCAAATAGGGACGCCGGAAGGGGCCGCGGGCGCGCCGGCGGGGTTAGAATCTCGCCGGGCGCCCGCCCTCCGTAGGCGGCGGCCCCTCTCCGGCGTCCTAAGGAAAGCCCATGCGGGATCTCGTGACCCAATTCGTCCGCGACAACAACCTGCTCGACGAGCAGCGCCTCGAGGAGGTCTTCCGCCTCGAGAGGGAGACCGGCCAGGGGTTCGACAAGATCATCCTGCACAAGGGCTACATGTCGGAGAACGACCTGCTCCGGACGCTGGCCCACGCCCTCGAGCTCCCCTACCATCCCGCCCTCTCCGACCGCGCGGTCCCGGAGGACTTCCTCAACTGCGTCCCGGTCGGCTTCGCCCGCAACTACGCGCTCGTCGGCGTCGGCCGCGAGAACGGCGCGATCAAGGTCGCGACCGCCTTCCCCCTCGACACCCACCCGATGGACGACCTGTCGCAGATGCTGCAGTGCGAGGTCGAGCCGGTGCTCGCGCCGCGGGCGGAGATCACGGCGCTGATCAACCGCGCCTACAAGCAGAAGGCCGGGATCGTCGACGAGACCCTCGACACGCTGCGCGAGGAGGACATCCTGAAGGAGGCGGAGGCGATCGACGTCAGCGAGGACCTGCTCGCGACGGCGAACAAGGCGCCGATCATCCGCCTCGTCAACATGATCCTCTTCCAGGCGCTGAAGATGCGCGCGAGCGACGTGCACTTCCAGCCCTTCCCCGACCGCTTGCAGGTGCGCTACCGGATCGACGGCGTGCTCTACGACATGGAGGCGCCGCCGAAGAAGGTGCAGGACGCGATGCTGTCGCGCATCAAGGTCATGGGCGCGATGGACATCGCGGAGCGCCGCCTTCCGCAGGACGGCCGCGCGTCGGTCAAGCTCGGCGACTCGGACGTCGACATCCGGATCTCGTCGGTGCCGACGAGCCACGGCGAGCGGATCGTGCTGCGCCTGCTCGACAAGAGCGCGCGCCTCTACGGGCTCGAGGAGATCGGCCTCGAGGACGACAACCTCGCGCTGGTCTCGAAGTACATCCAGTACCAGCACGGGATCATCCTCGTGACCGGGCCGACCGGATCCGGCAAGACGACGACGCTCTACGGCGCGCTGCAGAAGGTCAACTCGGCTTCGCTGAACGTCATCACGCTGGAGGACCCGATCGAGTACCAGCTCGACGGCATCAGCCAGATCCAGATCAACGAGAAGAAGGGGCTCACCTTCGCGGTCGGGCTGCGCCACCTGCTGCGGCAGGACCCCGACATCATGATGGTCGGCGAGGTGCGCGACGTCGAGACGGCGCGGATCGCGATCCAGGCCGCGCTGACGGGCCACCTCGTCTACTCGACGCTGCACACCAACGACGCGGCCAGCACGGTGACGCGCCTCGTCGACATCGGCCTCGAGCCCTACCTCGTCGCCTCGTCGCTGATCGTCGTGATCGCGCAGCGGCTCGTCCGGCGCATCTGCCCCGATTGCAAGGAGGACTACGCGCCCGTCGAGCAGGACTTCTTCGACCTGAAGACGATGGGCCTCGACATCGACCAGTTCGCCCGGGGGCGCCTCTGGCGCGGCGCCGGCTGCCCCTCCTGCTTCAACACCGGCTACGTGGACCGCACCGGGATCTACGAGATCCTGCCGGTCGACGAGATCCTGAAGACCCAGATCGTCGAGCGCAAGAGCAGCAGCGTGATCAAGCGCACGTCGATCGAGCGCGGCTGCCGCACGCTGCGCATGGACGGCACGAAGAAGGTGCTCTCCGGCGTCTCGACCGCGAGCGAGGTCCTCCGCGTGACCCAGCTCGACTCCTTCTGATGCCGATCTACGAGTACAAGGGCTACGATCCGGCCGGCGGCAGCCGCGCCGGGATCATCGACGCCGACTCGCCGCGCGAGGCGCGGGCGCGGCTGCGCGACCAGAACGTGCTGGTGACCGACATCGTCGTCTCCGCGGTCAGCGCCCACGCCGACACGCCCGCCGCCGGGGCGCCGCGGGCGCGCTGGTGGAGGCGCGCCTTCCGCTTCGAGCGTGCGCTGAAGGGCGCGTCGAACCTCCCGATCTACACGCGGCAGCTCGCGACGCTGCTGCGCTCCGGCATCCCGCTCGCGCAGGCGCTGACCGCGCTGATCGAGCAGGTCGAGAGCCGGGACATCGAGGCGGTGCTGCGGGACGTGCGCGAGCAGGTCGTCCGGGGGAAGAGCTTCGCCGAGGCGCTGGCGCTCCACCCGCGGCTCTTCGACGAGCTCTTCGTCAACATGGTCCGGGCCGGCGAGGCCTCCGGCAACCTCGACACGGTCCTCGTCCGCCTCGCCGACTACCGGACGCGGCAGGCGCGGCTCACCGCCCGGGTCAAGACCGCGCTGATCTACCCGGCGATCATGATGGTGATCGGCGCGGCGGTCGTCGTCTTCCTCGTGAACTTCGTCGTGCCCAAGCTCGTCACGATCGCGAAATCGCGCGGCCAGGCGCTGCCGTGGATGACCCAGGCCCTCGACTCGACCTCGCTCTTCCTGCAGAACAACCTGACGCTGCTGCTGTCGCTGCTGTTCGGGCTGTGGATCCTCTGGCGCTACGTGCTGCTGGCGCGGCCGGAGGTGAGACTCCAGTGGGACGCCCTGAAGCTGCGCCTGCCGGTCCTCGGCACGCTGTTCAAGAAGCAGATCGTGAGCCGCTTCGCCGTCACGATGTCGACGCTGCTCCGGTCGGGCGTCACGGTGCTGGACGCGCTGAACATCGTCAAGAACGTCCTCGACAACCGGCTGATGGAGAAGGTGCTCGAGGAGGTGCGCACGCGCATCCTCGAGGGCACCGACATCAGCACGCCGCTGAAGCGCTCCGGCGTCTTCCCGCCGGTGGTCGGCTACATGGTCGCCGTCGGCGAGCAGACCGGCCAGCTCGAGGAGATGCTCGAGAGGGTCGCCGACGCCTACGAGGAGGAGATCGAGACGACGACGACGCGCGCCCTCGCCATCCTCGAGCCCACGATGATCGTGCTGATGGCCTTCGTCGTCGGCTTCATCGTCATCGCGGTCATGCTGCCGATCCTTCAAACCTCCGCATCGATCCGAAGGGGATAAGACCCATGCAACAACCCCGCTCCGCCCGCGGCTTCACGCTGATCGAGATCATGGTCGTCGTGGTCATCATCGGGCTCCTCGCGACCTTCGTCGGCCCGCAGATCTGGCAGCTCTTCTCGAAGGGCCAGGAGGACATCGCGCTGAACAAGTGCAAGCAGATCTACGATTCCGTCGGGATCTGGAAGACGCTGAACCGCAAGGGCAACCAGATCCCGAGCGACCTCTCGGCGCTCGCCGAGCCGATCTCGAAGGGGAGCGACGAGCCCTACTACAAGGTCGAGAACGACCCGTGGGGCAACAAGTACTGGATCGAGCGGATCGACAACAAGAAGTACCGCATCTGGAGCAACGGCAGCGACGGGGCCGACGGGACCGAGGACGACATCTGCTGGCCGCCGCGGGAGGAGTGATGGAGTCCCGGCGGCATCCGGGCGCGTCGCCGGCGGTCGGGGCCCCTCCGGGCTTCACGCTGCTCGAGATGGTCGTCGTGCTCGTGCTCATCGGGATCCTGCTCGCCGCCTCCCCGATGGCGCTCGACGCGCTGGTCGCCGAGCGCGAACTCGACAGCGAGGTGAGCCGCATCGGCACGACCCTCGAGTTCCTGCACACGCAGGCGATCCTCGACCGGACCGACTACGCGATCCACTACGACACCGAGGGGCGCCGCTGGGCGATGCAGGCGCCGGAGGAGATCGAGCAACCCTCGAGGGAGGCGGGCGGTCCGCCGATGACCGCGCTCGTGCTCGACAAGGAGATCTCCCTCGACGAACTCGACTGGCACAAGCTCCCCTCCGGCCTCAAGCTCGAGATCTACGAGGGCGTGCAGCGCAAAGAGTCGGGCAGCTACCGCGTGATCCTGCGCGCGAACGGCACCGTGGATCCGCACGCGCTCGTCGTCGAGTCCAACAACATCAGCAGCCTCGACGAGATCGACCGCGTCCGCACGATCAAGGTCAACTTCCCCGGCTTCGTCTCCTCCGCCCCGGGCAAGGTGCTCAGCGAATACAAGAAATCGGAGACCGAGCTTGGCCGGTAGCGGGGATGCGGGGGGGACGCGGGGGCTGACGCTCCTCGAAGTGGTGATCGCGCTGCTGCTCTTCGCGATGATCAGCGTGATGCTGCTCTCGGGCCAGAGCAGCGCCGCGGAGGCCGCCTACCGCGCCCAGGTCGCGCGCGACATCTCCGAACTGCTCGCGATCCGCTGCAACCTCGTCGCGCTCGATCCGTCCGACTACGAAAGCGGCGAGCAGGGGTGGTTCCCGGCCACCGGCAAGTCGAGCCGGATCCTCGACGAGGAGAAGGTCTTCGGCGACCGCTACGAGGGCTACCGCTGGGAGGTCCAGATCGAGGAGACGATCGGCTCGGGGGCGACGACCGCCGCCCGGGTCGGCGGCAGCGATCCGCGCAACCTCCTCTTCACCGAGGAGGGGAGCGCCCCGGACGAGAAGGGCTCCGCCGACGAGGCGGAGGTCGAGCCCGAGGAGGTGGACCGCCTGCTGCTGATCCAGGTCACCGTCTATCCGCCCGGGTACGACCCTCTCGACGCCGGCAAGGAGGGGGCGATGAGGCCGCGCGTCGTCTGGACGGCGATCCCGCTGCCGGAAGAGGAGCAGGAGGGGAGGTCGACCCGATGAGCGCCGTCCGCCGGGGGTTCACGCTGATCGAGATCATGGTGGCGACGACGCTCTTCGCGCTGCTGATGGGCACCTACTACATGGCCCTCTCGAACGTGCTGCTGCTCGAGGAGCATGCGCGCGACCAGCGCGCGTTCGGCAGCATCGCCCCCTCGGTGCTCGACCTGATCGAGGACGACTTCCTGTCGCTGCATGCCCACCCGCGCGAGCGCGCGGTCTTCCCGTTCCGCGCGGAGGACGCCTCCCTCGGCAGCGAGGCGGCCGACCGCGTCGACTTCGTCGCGCTGCGCGAGTCGATCCGCCAGGAGGAGTTCTTCGGCCACGACCGCTGGGTGCGGAGCCCCGTCAACGAGGTCGGCTACCGCCTCGCGCGCCCTGCCGACGGGGGCCGCCGCGAGGTGCGGACGCTCCACCGGCGGGAGGGCTACTACGTGGACGGGACGCCGCTGCAAGGGGGCGACTACTACGAGGTCTACGACGGCGTCGTCGCCTTCGACATCTACTACCTCGGGTACCGCGTCGAGGAGGAGGCGCGCGCGGCGGAGAACACGTCGGAGAAGAAGCGGCTCGAGAAGTTCGAGAGCTGGGACTCCGAGGAGCGCAAGGGGCTCCCGACCGCGGCGGTCGTCACGCTGACGATCGCGCCGCCCCGCATGCAGGCCACCGAGGAGGACGAGCGGACGACGGCGCTGGAGAGCCGCACCTTCGTCCGGATCATCCCCTTCCTGCGCGCCGACGACGTCGAGGCGCCCGCCGCCGCCGCCGCCCCCGGCACGCCCCCCCAGCCCCCCCCGAATCGCTAGGCGCTCTGGTAAGCTCCGGCGATGGCCCCCACGACGCTACCGGACGGAAGGCTCCTGATCGACGGCGAGTGGGTTCCCGCCCACTCCGGCGAGACGTTCACGACGATCAACCCCGCGACCGAGGAGGTCAGCGGCGTGCTCGCGAAGGGCGGGGCCGAGGACGTCGACAAGGCGGCACGCGCGGCGCGCCGCGCCTTCGACGAGGGGCCGTGGCCGCGGACGGCCGCCGCGGAGCGGGCGCGCATCCTCTGGAGGGCGGCGCAAGCGATGCGCGCCCGGGCCGACGACCTCGCGCGCTGCGAGGCGCTCGACATGGGCAAGCCGGTCTCCGAGGGCAAGGCGGTCGACGTCGGATTCACCGCCGACCTCTTCGAGTACTACGCGGGCTGGGCGACCAAGATCTGCGGCGAGACGCTGCCGGGGCTGCCCGGTTTCTTCGTGCACACGCTGCGCGAACCGGTCGGCGTCGTCGCGATGATCACGCCGTGGAACTTCCCGATGCTGCTCCTCTCGTGGAAGCTCGCGCCGGCGCTCGCCGCGGGCTGCACCTGCGTCGTGAAGCCCGCGTCGTTGACGCCGCACAGCGCGCTGCTGCTCGCCGAGATCCTGACGGAGGCGGGCGTGCCGCCGGGGGCGCTGAACGTCGTGACCGGCCCCGGCGGCGCGGTCGGCAACGCGATCGTGCGCCATCCCTCCATCGACAAGATCGCCTTCACCGGCGAGATGAAGACCGGGCAGGGGATTTTGCGCGAGGCCGCGGCGACGATGAAGCGCGTCACGATGGAGCTGGGCGGGAAGTCCCCCAACATCGTTTTCGCCGACGCCGACCTCGAGGGGGCGGCCAAGGGGGCCATCGCCGGCGTCTTCTACAACAAGGGCGAGGTCTGCGCCGCCGGATCGCGGATCCTCGTGCAGGAGACGGTGCGCGACGCCTTCGTCGAGATCCTGAAGGAGCGCGTCTCGAAGATGCGCCACGGCGACCCTCTCGACCCGAAGACGCGGCTCGGCCCGCAGGCGAGCAAGAGCCAGCTCGACACGATCCTCGCCTACGTCGCGAAGGGGCGCGCCGAGGGGGCGCGCCTCGTCACCGGCGGGCAGCATGTGCCGATCAACGGCAAGGGCTACTTCGTCCAGCCGACCGTCTTCGACAACGTGACCAATTCGATGGCGATCGCCCGGGAGGAGATCTTCGGCCCCGTCGCCAGCGTGATCGCCTTCAAGGACGAGGCGGACGCGCTCAAGATCGCCAACGACACCGAGTTCGGCCTCGCGAGCGGCGTCTGGACCCGCGACATCGGCCGCGCGCACCGCGTCGCCCGCGGCCTCAAGGCGGGCACCGTCTGGATCAACACCTACAACGTCTACGACCCCGCCGCGAGCTTCGGCGGCTACAAGCGGAGCGGCTTCGGGCGCGAACTCGGCAGCGCGGCGCTCCACCACTACACCGAGGTCAAGTCGGTGATCCAGAGTCTCGGCTAGCCTCGATTTCCACGGACGGCAAACCCGCTAACACTTCGGGTGCCTGGCGGTCGGCAGTCATGAAGTGAGGGTGAGCGCGGATCCGTTCCACCAGGGGACGCGGACGGGGCGGTCGAG